>ERZ773192.105-NODE-105-length-97258-cov-10.480273_pt1 | contig 97258 bp, 110 predicted proteins | sample MGYA00581010_ERZ773192 | MGnify/ENA primary metagenome ERZ773192 (study PRJEB29015, sample SAMEA2737741) | human gut metagenome | biome: human gut; feature: human-associated habitat; material: faeces | place: China | collected 2012 ...
TTGCTAACAAAGACAATGCAATTTCTTACATTTGTATTCAAGTAAAAGAAAATTCTCTTGAAGGATTTACTGCAAATGATGCCATTATAAAATAAATGAAAAAATCTCTGAAAGTATAATCTTTCGGAGATTTTTATTACTATAAAATTGTAATTTGTTATTATCTTATATATCTTTTATTTATATTTAAAATTAGTATTGATACTATTATTGTTACAATTAAAGTTATACAACAACTTAACAAACTATAATTAAATACAAATATTGCAGATAACCCATTTATTAAACAATGAGTTAATATACAAGGAAATACACCTTTCGATACCTTTCTTATTGTTGCCAAAGCATAGCATAAGGTTAAACACATTATTCCAAAAAGAAAATAGTTCATATTTGCATTTGCTGTTCCTATTATAAAAAATATTGGTAAATGCCATAACCACCAAATAATAGAAGTAAAGATTGTTGCTATATGAAATCCAAATTTCTTTTCCAATTCAGGTTGTAAAATCATTCTCCATCCAACTTCTTCATTTCCACCACCAAATAACATCATTGGTAAAATTACTATAAGCATAAATATAGGAGCACCAAATTTAAATCCATTTATTGCACACCCTAAAATATAATAAATACATACAAATAGAATTACTACAATATAAGTCCAAATATTGTGTTTTATATCAAATATTTTTTTGAACCACTCTTTAAAATTTTTAACTTTGTTATTTCTCTTTAATGTTATATAGGAAGCAATAGTTGGAGAAAATCCACCAATAATGTGCATAATTCTTAAAAATATATTATTTATTGTTAAATTAAATATTTGACTAATTAAAGCACACCCACCCCAAAATACTACCATTATTGCAAATGTTATAATTAAAAATTCTTTTACTAATTTTTTATTCATACATACTCCTATCATTTCTATAAATTACTATTTACCTATTTGTTTAATATAAATATTATAACATAATTTACTAATAATTATATCTATTCTAATTCAATTTTATTATCTTCTTGTTCTTCAATTTTTCTTTTTCTAAAATCATCAAGATTAAAACAATCAATCTTGTTATCTTTTTGTTTGTTTGGAACACTAGTTTTTTTAATCTTTATTCCATAATCATATATTGAAATAAATTTTGATTTAATAGGGTATTGTCTAGTCGCCATAAATAATCCATCTCCTAATTTAAATCTCATTAATTCATCAGGCATTAATAATTCACGTCCCATCAAAGATTTGTCATTTGATATATTATAATTTAATTCATCTAAACGACTGGAAGTTGATACACGATTACTTGAGATAGTATATTTGCCCAACCTAGAACTTATTTCTTTTGCCGTTTCATTATCTGAAGTTAGTAAATAAATCCAGTTAGTACAATTGGATTTAATCGTACCAGCAGAATCTTTATAGGTTTCCTTTAACTGATCAAAATCTTGTAAAACCAAATAGAAACGAATATTTCTAGAACGTGATACAGTAATTTTATTAGAAATAGAACTTATAGGTGGCATGTTAGCGAACTCATCTAAAATAAAATTAATTCTTATAGGCATTTTACCATCTTTCATACTTTGTGCGGTATTTACTAATGCTTGATAACATTGATCTATGAATAGTGATGCCAGTTCGTGTCTAGATTCCTTTTCATCGGGAATAATTAAAAATACTGCCGTTTTTTGCTTACCAATTTCATCTAATTCAAAATCAGTATGACTCGTAAGGTTAGCAATACCTGTATCACTAAACATTTTTATAACTGTTGCAAGAACTGAAAAAAGGGTAGCTCTTGTTTCACCTTTTGCAAAGGATCCTGTAGCATAACTCATTTTACTTAAACTTCCAAAAGGTTTTTGTTGAAAATATAGATCTAATGAATTAAATCTATCTATATTTTTGTTTCCGTGTTCGACCAATAAATTATATATTGAATATAAATTTACTTGCGATTCATTTGGAGCGTCCTCTATGAGGGCATAACATAGTGCTGTTAAAACTGCATTTGCTGACTTTTCCCAGTACATATCCTTACTAGATAAATTTTTGCACAATGATTTAGTAAAGTTTTCTATCATATCACCAGCTTCATCCTTATTATTATTTTGATAGTATTTATATGGTAAATGAAGTGGATTCCAACCATCACTTGCTAATGCATCCCTTAAATTAATTATTTTTATTTGATATCCTTTTTCTTTTAAAAATTCTGCTGTATATGAATACAATTCTCCTTTAGTATCGTTTATAACCATTGATTCACCTGCACATGCAAGGTTAAATATTAATGGTAATATACAACTTATTGTTTTTCCTGAACCAGTTGAACCTATTATTAATGTATGATCAAATTTATCAGAATAATAAAATTTACCATCCATACAAGTCACAGGAATACCACCTGACTTTAAATTTGAATTAATAGTCCATGCTTTATAATTCTTTTTAATTTCCTTTTTAGTTGCCCAACGAGATGAACCATATTCAAATGAGCCATCCTCTTCAGGCATTTTTCTTAACCTCTTTAATTTTAACTTTAACTCTTTATCATATTTTAATATAAACAACATCATAATTGTCATTAATAAAATTGAACCAAATAATAAACTGGCGTCAGTTATTGATTTAATAAAAGAATAAAAAATATTTAAATTCCATGATAATCTAATATTATTACATATAATATGTGTTAAGTTATAACAAACGTTAGCTGATGACAAAAAGGTTAAGATAATTAAAAGAAAGTAATTAAAATATTTTTTTAATTTTACAATTATCCCTCCATAAAAAAACAAGTTAAATTTTCTTATTAACTTGCTTACTAATTAATTTATATAATTTTTTTGTATCTCTAGGATCTAATGAAATCATGTATTTATTAGTTGAATTATTATTGTACTCAAAGATTATATCCAAAAATTGCATTTTTTGTTCGTTCCAAAAGTTAAATTTTAAAGATGAATCTATGAAACTATATGTTGTGTCATATTTTTTTGAAACATCTATTTTTTTTAACCTTTCTAAAATTTCTTTAAACTCTTTTTGTGTAAAAACAACTATTTTATCTGCACAAAAATTTCTATTAATTATTCCAAATTTTATTGAAACTTTTTCCTTATTATTAAGAACATTAAATATTATTTTATCACCATCATGTAAGTTAATATGATGATCGTTATCTTTAATATCAAATCTATACAATTGATTTTCATAAAAATCAGATATAATCCAATCTATTTGTTGAATATAAAATTCATAATGTTGTTTTTCTATTTCTTCATATGGAACAAAAGCATTATATATATTACTAAATCTATTATTTATAATTTTAGACATACGTTCTTCAATCATAATGATATCTTTAGAATTATTAAATTTATAAAATTTGATTTCATTTAAAAATATATTAATATAATTATATTTACTAACATATTTTGAATAAAATTTGATATTGTTATAAAAATTAAATAAAAACATTTTCCTAAAAGCATCATGATATTTCATATAATTTTCATTTTCATGATAATCATCCATATCAAATAATACCTCATTATATTTATTTTTAAGAGTTAATTCTATTATTAGAGTTAACTCATTGTGTTGTATAAAATAATTATCTTTTACATAACTAATATATTTATCTAAGTTTTCTAAAAACTTTTCCTCACTGGAAATAGTATCTTTTCCATATAATAAATCACTTTTTAATTTAATAGTTTGCTTTGGAATTTTATTAATAAGTTTTTGAAGTATTTCACAATTTAATAACTTATAAATTTCTCCTATACAAGAATATGCACAACTACTTAAACAAATTTCTTTTAATCTCTTAGTTTGTTCATCATCAACTGAGATATAATTATTTCTCATCTCATCCCTCCATCTTTGTTTAAGATTTACTGCTTTTTTACTACTAAATATTATTATAGCACAATTTGCTCGTATTTGTTTGTAATTTCTGAATAATTAAAGATTTAATGGGAAAATTAAATTGGTGGTTAATTATGAATGAAAAAAGATTATTTGATTTAAGAGAATATAAAGATTTGTCACAAATAAAACTTGCTGACTATTTAGGAATAACTCAACAAACTTATTCATTATGGGAAAAGGGTACAAAAATAATACCATTAAAACATTTAAATAACTTAAGCAATTTTTATGAAATCTCAATGGATTATATTGTTGGTCTTACAGATGAAAAGAATAACTCAGGTATCATAAAATTAACAGAACTGAATAAAAATGAAATTGGCTCAAGAATTAAAAAGATAAGAGAAGATAATAATCTTACACTTCGTGATTTAGCAAAAGAATTAAATACAACATCATCAACTATATCAGCATACGAAACAGGTAAGACATTAATACTAACTGCCTTTGCATATCAGATATGTATTAAATATAATGTATCACTAGATTGGTTATGTGGGAAAAGAAAATAATATGGCAAAACATATTATTTTTTTAATATTCAGACAAATCATATTCTAACTCATTTATAATTTGTTTTTCTTCTTGTTCTAATTCATATTCTAAATAATTCATAGCTTGATTAATAAATTTTTTATAATTTAATTCCTGATAAAACATTTTATTTTTATATTTAGAGTACCTGTCATAATCATAATTCAATTTTTTTAAAATGTTATAATACTCGGTCGAACTCATATCCTTATTAAAATTATCCATACTACTTAATAATGCATCAATATTAATATCATATTTAGAATTTAAAACCCAGTTTTTGAAAACATATTTTTTTTCTAAATGATTAAGACCTGCGAAATTGCATATACGATTTAAATCTTGTGCTATCTTATCAATGTTTTCCTGTTTTTTATATGGAGAACTTTTAAATTTAAGATCTTTTATGTGTTTCTTTAAAAATTCTTTCTCTCTTTCCATAGTTTCCATAGATCGATATATTTTATAATTAGATAATATTTCATTTCCAATTTTTGAATACAATTTATTAAGTTGATTATTGTAGTAATATTTATTTTTATTAGATAATGATGTTCCATAAATTGAATTTAATTCCTTTTGATGTTCCTCCAATAGCTTTATATATTTAGCATATTGATATTTTGTAGAATCATGCAACAATATGTATTGAATTATATTATTAAGTTGATCCTTATATGGAACTATATTTTTTGAATTATATTGTAATCTACCTTTGGGTGGAAGTACATTATATAAATCAAGTAACATTTTATTTAAATCTCTTCGATATTTATCTCCAAATAATTTTTGATTCTTAATTTTAGTAAGTTCTGAAAGAGAAATATTTCCCGTTATAGATCTAAATTCTTTATCTCGCAATTTATAAAATTTTTCATTATCAATTAAATAATTAGCAATATTACTTTTCAATTTATAAATAACATCATATGGAATTTTAGGATTAGAAATAGTTTTATGATGTTCAAAAAAATTTATGTGTAAATGAGGATTGTCAGTATTACGATGTAAACTGCAATACCATGTTACATTATTCATTTTAAATCCCATACCAGTTAATAATTGTGGCATTATATTCTTAGTAAGGTTATAATAATCTACCTTAGTAATAAGTCCTTTGTTAATTGCAAAATCTGGTGGAAAAGAAATTACAAGGCTCCAAAGAATTCCTTTAGAGTCCATTTTTTTTATATCAGATAAATCTTTTCTTGCATCTATATCACCATTGGTAGACCACGAAAATGACTCCTTATCTTCATAAAGATATGAATCATTACTTGCAAACTGCATATAGTCTTTTAAAATATTATATTCATCAATTGATGTAGCATCTGCCTTCTTCTTATCACTAATATAACTTATTGTCTTGTTAACACTTTCTCTTAAATTATTACATTTTTGGTACTTAACACGAACCACAATATTTGAACTACTCATTATCTAACTCATGTTTCTTACTTGACATTTTTCTTATATCTTTAAGTACCTCACGATGTGCAACTTCAGTTACAGGATGATTTATTATTGATAAACTTAATTCATCTTCAGTTTGTGGAATTTTTAGTTGGTTCATAAATATATCAGTTTGTTTAATAGACCATCTACTATTAAACTCTATACGATTTATTACTACCATTAACTGCTTAAAAAATGCATCAAAACTTTTTTTAAAGGCAATATCAAAAAGTTGCATAAATTGTTCTTGACTATCATTTAGTTTATCAATTTCCATTTTTTCTTTAATGGTACTATAAATAAATCTAGATATATTCATTTTATGCTTATCAGCAAGTAACTCAATTTCTTTTTTATCTTCAGGCGTGACTCTAATTGTAATTCTATCTTCTTTCATTATTTAGTATCCTTACTTATTAATAAATTTAAATTCTTTAAAACATACTCTTTAACTAATTTTTCTAATAATTCTTGTTGAGTTATTTTTTCTTTTTCAAGAATATTTTTAAATGCATTGTTTAGATTATCATCTATTCTAAACTTAATAAAAGTACACCCATTATTATTAATAATATCACCTCCATAGTTTTATTGTGGACACAAATTAGAGTCATTAATTTTAATAAAATATTTGAAAATAGGACACAACTTTAAGCCTTTTGTTTATCAGGATAAGTGTGGCTGACAAACAACTACCCAGTGGGTAGTTTAGCCCTAATTTAAAGGATTTCCAAAGTTTCGCTTTGTCATACATATTCTTAAATGTCATACTTTTGTCTAACACTATTCTTTACCGAATCTTTAAAAATAGGGTTAACTGTCTAACAGATGTTATAACAAATATAATATCTATAATGGACGTTAAAGAACCTTTTTTTAAAATATTTGAAGCATAAATACTAGATCAAGGAACCTTTACCATTATCTATATTTCTATATTAAACTTAATATTAGTATTTATTATTTCATAATTATATTTATTTATAAGTATTTGATTTACTTCAATTATAACTGGATCTATAAGTTCTTCTTCCTTAACAATTTGTTTAACTTTATCAATTATTTCATCAATTGTAAAAGAACCTTTACCAGTTTTATGAAGTACACTTGCAACCTGAAGTGCATAGGTTTCTATTAAATTATCTTCCGAATGATTGACTTGGTTGCTGTCCTTGTATTGGTTGTAAGCTTGGGTATTTTGATTTATTGTTTTTATATTCATTCCTCCTTATTAAATCACTATCAATAATACTTTTAGGATCTTTAAGATCCGATTTATTATAAGAGCAGTTGGGACTCATAAGCATAAAGTGTACATGAATACCTGTCGAACGACCTGTTGAACCAATTATTCCAATTTTTTCTCCTGACTTAACAATTTGTCCTTCAGATACAACTATAGAATTATCTAACATATGACCATAAGCAGTATAGTAAGTTTCTCCATTAACATCATGTTGTATTTTTACATAGTTTCCTAAACCATTAGGTTCATATCCTGTTTTATATATTTTTCCACCTGCTGATGCCACAATTTCAGTACCTTCGGGAGCTGATAAGTCAATACCACTATGAAATATTTCTTCATTTGTAAATGGATCATTTCGAGTTCCAAAAAGGGAAGTAATGGAGTAAGTGACATCTATTTTAAATGGAGCATTAAACTCTGATAGATTACCAACTGCAACTGCTGATGGGTCACCATTAGAACCATCTGCAATCATAATTACTAATGCAATAATAAAAATTATAATAATTACAGGAGCCGAAATTATGAATGCATATATCTTTTTAATATCATCCATTAACGACCACCAGCATTACCAAACAACTCCTTTTCTTCTTCTCTTAAATGAATTTGAATTGGTAAACGAGTATCTTGACTTATAACAAATAATCCCTGACCACGAGAAGCAGTTGTAAGGAATTGTATTTCAGATTCTGATAAATTCATCATTTTTTGAACTGCTTCAATTTCTTTTTGTCCTTGTGCCATGACCAAAATATAAGAACTATTATCTATAATAACTTGTCCAAATCTTTCAATACCTTGTGAAGTAAAATCTATTAAATTTTGACTAATAATCCATAATGAGCCATTATATTTCCTTATTCTTTTGGCTGTTCTTTTTAAAAAATCTATGCCATCTTTATTGTTAGGATCAATAAGTAAATGTGCTTCATCACATACAAGAATTACTTGTTCATTTCTATCACGACTTATTTCGTTCCAACACCAAGACAATATATTGAAGAACTGAGTTCTTAATATTGTTTCATCGGAATCAACAAGGCTATGAATATCCAAAACAATAAAGTCGGATGAATTATCCACATTAATACTTGAATGACCATTAAAGATCCTTGCATCAGCTCCAATTGTAGATTTTTTTAACATTGAAGAAATTTTTTCTAACGACTCAATAACATTTCGTGCCTCTTTATTTGCTTTTGCTTGTTTTAATGTCTCAACTACCTTATTATATAAATCTTGCATTATAGGGTAGTCATCACTTGATAATTTTGATAAGTCAGTATCAAAATCAATATTTTTATCTTTATATACTTCTATAAGTATTTCTTCAATTTTGGTTAACTCATAAGCAGTTAGATCCTGTAGATAATACTTTATAAAAGTTCTAAACGTTTGAAAATGTCTTGATAAATCATTATTAAAATTCTTTTTATCTTCATCAGAGTCATCAGCACCTTTTCTAACTTCAAGTGGATTGATTATTCCATGTGAACCTGTTCCACAATCAATCCATGTACCATTAATATTTTCACATAAATCCTTATACTCTCGTTCAGGATCTATAACAATTACCTTAGATCCACGACACCAATTACCTCGAATAAGTTTTTTTATTAAAGTAGACTTACCTGAACCTGATTTACCAATAATTACTGCATTTGAATTATTTCTTTTACTAGTTCTTTTCCATAAGTCAAAAAACAAAAGACTACCAAGAGAATCAGTTCCAATCATCATAGCATCGCCATCATCTTGCAATGTTTGAAAGATAAAAGGGAAAGATGAGGCAGTAGTCATCATAGGAATTGGAAGTCCGAATTCTTTTTCTAAATCTCTATACAATGTAGGTAAACACATTTTTAATGATCGTTCTTGCTCAAACATTAAATCAGTGCCACCCATACCATAAGCAGAAAGAGTAGTTTTTAATTCTTTTTTTGCTCTTTCCATATTTTCCTTCGAATCACCATAGCATAAAAAATTGACCGTCAACAATGAAAACTTTTCATGTTCACGATCAATTCTATTCACTAATTGAACATAATCGTCTAACTGGTTATTTAATACAACCTCATCATTATAATTATTTGTGTTCATTAATTTTGATTTTACTTCTGACATACTTTTTTTCAAAGTATTGCTTATATCAAATGCATCCATAGGAGAGATTGTCATAACCATACGAGTATGGTTAACGTTAGCAACTGCACCTAACCATGCAACACCAACAATAGATGGGTATGTTCGAAGTGTAACAACACTTACATAAGCATCACCTAGAATTATATCCTTTTCATTGATTTTTAAGCCATTTGGGGCGATTTTCTCTTTAAATGAGCGAGTTATACCTGTAGCATCTTTTTTGAAAATGTCAAGCGATGTGACAGGATTTAAAATTATATATAATAAATCTCGCCACTCTTCACTAGAAACTCTTTCACTATGTAATCCAATAGAAATAAATTCCTGAATTAAATCATTTAGCTTTTGATTAATTAATTGCTCATTTGTTGCATCTTCTTCCATAATTAAATAAAATTCTCGATTTACAACCCATTTTTTATTATTTAAATCTTGGACAAAATTATAATCTTCCTCTAGTAATTTTATTTTGCTTTTATTAGTTTCAGATTTAATTTTAGAACCTAGTAAGTTTAAGTTATCATCAAGATTAATCGGTTTATCTACACTAAAAATTTTAACAGGGTAGTCAATTGAATTTAAAACCTTTTTAAGTTCTGCGACTTTGATTTTTTGCTCTTCATCAAATAATAAATGTAAATTGATAGATCCAATTTTGATTCCACCAACAATTCTATTATTATCCAAATAAACTAGGTTATTCCAAACATCTTGAAATGGAAGAAAAACTGATATATTTTTGGGAAGTTTACTTTTCTTATTAATCAGTTAAATCCCTCCCTATATTTAACATTATTTTTGTTATTTCTTCTGAATATATATTATTTTTAATATTATTCTTTCTTATCTCATTTAATCTATTATCCATATTAATTAATAATCTAATGTAATTAGACATTGTCATTTTATTTTTATAAGCATTTCTTTTTAAAGCTTGTTTTTCTTTTTTATTTAGTCTTAATGTTAAATGAGTGTTATATAGTTTTAATCTATTATTTATATTTCAATCCTCCTTATAAGAAATAGTTTCTAAATGTTCTAATACACCTGAATAATCATAAGAACGAAGTATACCATTATTAAGTAAAGCAACAGGAATTAATTTATAATCATAACATAAAGTCCCATCGATTTGTTTTAATATTCTTGATTTTTTCAAGGCTTTTAAAATTCCGTTATCCTTTACATCAGGATCTAAAAAAACATGACCTTTATCTAAATAAGCATCACTTAAATCTGCCGTTACTTCAATCTCTTGATTTTTATTTGAGATTGTTAATTTCATCCTTTTACTTTCATAAGTCGAAACATTAACAAACCATAGTGTATTATTATATTTTAATTTTTTTCTTTTATCTATAATTTATCCTCCTTATATATGAACATCAAATATATATCCATATTTTTCTTTAGTTTCTTTAATTAACTCAATCATTTTATTTTCATCTTTATATAAATTTGATAACTTATAAGCAACTTCATCTGCAATTCTTATATCATTGGTATAAACACAAAACATACCATTTTCCGAATCATAATTTAACTTATTATTTAGTGAACTTGATGATTTTTCTAAATACTCAAAAAAGGCATCGTTATAGCAATGACCATCTCCATAAGGTATATTACTCTTAATTTCATTAACCCAGTCATAACAATAATCACTTTGATCTAATAAAACTGAAAAATTCTCATCTTTAAAACTGATTATTTTAAAAGGACTTATTTGTTTATTAAACCAAGATTCAAATTTCTTATATTCTTTTTCCTTATATAATACATCAGACAAAAATAATTCTGAATCTAGGTTTTTATTTACTTCATTAAGATAATCACCAATTGCATCATAACGAGTAGCTCCCATATCTTTTCTGATTTCCTCATATTCTTGCAAAATACTCATTTCTTATTCCTCCATTTTTCTTCTTCACGTGAGCATCTTCCTGACACTATACACGAACATACTGCAAATAAAAAAACGAATAGTAAAAACACTATTCCTAAAATCTTTTCCAACATTTTACCTCCAACAAAAAAACGACATATTAGTCGTTAATTATCATATTATATAAATTTCTTTTATACTATTCCATTAAATATTGTACACTTACCATTACTATTAAAAGTTGCATTTAAAGATTTACCTTCAGAGTTAACCCAAGTATATTTATTTGAGAATGTAGTGACGTTATATAATGTACCTTCAACACCACCTACAATTTCTACAAACTCTTCATAAGTTAAACCATCACTAGAATTTATTTTTTCTTTCAATTTATCTACTTTAGAAAAATCAACCTTATCATTTTTTATCATTTCATTTGGAAACTCTGATGAAATTTGAGCAGTAACCTTTCCTTTAAATTCATCTAATCTTACAGTTATAGAAGTATCATCTGTTAATTCCCATTCATATTTCTTATAAGTTGATACTGCTCCCTCTTTGCTTTGATCAACCAATTTACCTTCAAAGCCAATTATTTCATTAACTTTTTCATATGTAGTATCAGAACTTAATTTTTTAATGCATTCAAATACATCACAATTCCCTTTGGATTTCTGAACTGTTTCATTTTTAGTTTTATCATTTGTTTTACTATCAGTTGTTTTTTGATTTCCACACCCAGTTAATCCAACAATTAAAATACCTGCTAAAATTACACTTAATATTCTCTTTCTCATTTTTTCACTCCTTCATAAAATACACGTTTATTATACTTTATGAAATTATTAATGTCAATATATACAATTTATATTAAATTAAATTGAAATTAAAGAGAAGAATATACAATAAGTTATAAATAAAAGTAGCGAATTTATTTCACTTTATAACATCTCTGCCTTTTTTTAAATATTAAAAATTTTTTTAAAATAGTTAATGCTGTACTTCCATTTGGCAATGGAAGAAGTAACAAAAACATCAACAATGGTGGAATACAAAAGAATATTACCTTTAACTTATATTGAGTAATAAATAAAGAAAATAGGTAACCAATACCAAGTGAAATTGCAATTGCTATACACTCAAATATTCCAAATCCCTTAAATATTTCTTTTTTCGTTTTTATATTTTTAGGAATTAAATACATTAATACCACTTCCTATCAAAATTACTATTTGCTTCAAGCCCTGAATTGCTCATATATTGATTTCTAATAGGATTATATTTCATACTAAAAGGATTCATATAAGGATTTGAATTATTAAATGATGTGTTAGGTTTTTTTTTCATGTTTTCATTTGTATATTTTTTTATTAATTGATTGGCACCATAATTATTATGTTGAGCCATTTTTTCTTTAACATTAGCCATCTGTTCCTTGGTTAAATTACCACTACGACCATTAAACATATTTGAAATACCTCCTGCGATTTTACTACCACCAGATCTAATGACATTTGCACCCATACCGAGAGCAGACATAGTTCCTGCCTTAGCAATTCCTAATCCTGCATTTATACCAGTACCTACTGCCATAAGAGATTGAATATCACCAAATGCTGACATCATACCTGATTGTTGCCCAAGTAATGAACTAATCAGCGTTGGTGTGCTTATTATAAACAATAAAGCACCTATAATTAAAAAGATACCTGTAAGAGTTCCATTATCCTTTATTGCAGAACCAAACATGTTAAGCAATAACCCAATACATATAAATTGAACAATTGTAATTAAAAAATATCCCATTGTACTTTTAGTCCATGTTTCAAATGCTTTAGATTGATTATTTGTTAAACTGGTACAACAAAAAGGTCCAACTATTTTCATCAGTGCAATTTCCATCACTCGTTTTGCCATTTGAATTGCGACAAAGAAGAGTAAAAAGACTGTCACAACGGAAAGAATTATTAACATAATAAAATTAAGTGAATATTTATAACAATCACCAATACCTGCAAAACCACCTTCAGTAGAATTGATTTTTATTTTTTTCCAATTATTAATTAAATATTCTTTATCCGTTTGTTTCATTTCATCATCATATGATGTAGCTCTAATTAAAGCTTTAGATATGGTTCCTTCAGCTCCATTGGATTTATCCATACCTGATACGGTTATTACTGCATTAGTTGCTTTTGTAGAAAAATCATAACCAAATTGAAATAAAGGATTAATTAAGAACATCATAACTATTGCTAATATGACTCCACGATAAATTGTAAGTGGGCTACCTCTACCATCATTTTTTACGATATAATTCATAACGAGTTCTATAACTACTTTAAGAATTAACCATGAACAGGCAACAATTAATGCACCACCAAATATTTTATTTACATAATCATTATCAAAAAATTTATAACGCCAAATTTTATTGATTATATCAAAAAATCCATCTAGAAACCAAAGAATACCTTTGGCAATACTCCAAAGTGCATTTCTAAACACGTCTAAATACCATTTTTGTTCTACTTGACTAACTGCTAATATTTGTATTAAAATTCCTCCTTAATAGTTTTCTTGATTAATTAACTCAGAAATAACAATAATTTGTTTATTAGTGTTATGCCTACAAGTAATCATAGTAAGAGTAGTTTTGTCTAAATCTCTTGTAATAAGTGCTGTACCATTTTTTTCTATATCATAAATATTAGTCACTTTATATGTATATTTAATTCCACCATAGTATATATATGAAATATCTCCAATTACTAATTTATCTAAATTTTTAAAATATGAAACTCTGCCTGATCCCGAATGACCTGCAAGAATGAAGTTCCCTTTAGAAATATTAGGCATATCAGATCCTTTTAATATTTCAACATTACTATTAACATTGTTATAATATTTTTCCTGTGATAAACCTCTTTTAATATTTATCTTAGGAATTTCTAATACTGCAATATAATTATAATTAGTTTTACTTATGTTTTTGTTTTCAACTTCAACAAATTTATTTTCTTGTGTAATATCTTCAACAACTTGTTCTTCTTCAAAAAATTCTTGCACATTATCTTTTTCAATTCTTTTTAAATTATAATCTGAATAGATGTGGTATCCAATTATAAATAATCCAATTAAAATAAGAAAAGAGCCAATTACTAAAATTTGACTCTTGAAATCTTTATTCTTATTTTTTTCTTTTTTTATCATAAATAATAAATCCAACACCACCAGTAATAAATACTAAACCAATAATATCAATTATATGAGAATCATTAACTCCTGTATTAGGAACTTCTATAACTTCATCTTTCATTATTGCTTTAACAATTTTACCATCTTCTAATATTTCAAACCACATCTTATCAGGATTTATTTTATAACCTTCAGGTGCTTGTTTTTCTATGATGTAATATTTACCAAGTGGTAATTCATTAATAATAATTTTACCATTTGAATCAGTTCTACCAACATATACTAATTCATCATTTTCAGTATAAATTTCAATCAAAGTATTTGGTAGTGTTTTATCATTTGAAAAATCTGATTTAGTAAATTCTAGAGTCCCTTTTGGAAGATGATTTTTTAATAAAGTTGTATAGTTTATAATTTTTGTATACTGATCTTTATACTTTAATTCAAAAGTATATTTAGTCTTGTCCAATATATGATTATTTATTGTTTCTATCTCTTGTAAATAATACTTACCTAAAAACAAATTTTCAACTTTAGCATATCCATTTTCATCTGTAATTAAGATTTTTATTAAAGTATCTTTCTTATATTTTAAATTACCTAAAGAATCATAAATATCCTCATTAGCATATAATCCTATTTTTACATCCTTAAGATTAATTTCAGTATAAACATAACCTTTATTAGTTAATTCTACCTTTTCTCCAGTTTTAGTTAGTTCTAGGCTACCTTTAACTGCTTTGTTTTCAAATTTAACTTCATATAAAATTCCAAATTCGTCATCATTTACTAATTTAGAATTTTCATCGATTGTAAATTCAACTGAATTTTTATTCCATAAATATCCATCTATTTTTTGATCTACTTCTTCTAAGAAATAAGTTCCACTTTCTAGTGGATATGGAGTAATTAATATCCCATTTTCATCAGTTTCAAAAACATCAATTGTTTTTGCAGTAGGATATGTTATTGTTTGTTTAACATATTTTTTAGTTTTTGCATTAATAATTTTGAATTTAATACCTGATCTTTTTATAACATCACCAGTATCTTTATCTATTTTTATAACTTTAAGTCTTGCAGTTATTTCTGCATTTGCAATTACTTTTTTTACAATTCCACCATCTTCCTTTACTTCAATGGTAAAATCTTTTGCTTTTTCATAACCCTTAGTTGAAGTTAATTGTTTTACAACATATTTACCATAAGGTAATGTTATATCAAAACTGCCTTGTGCATCAGTTATTAATGTTTTAACTAATTCATTTTTATTGTTGTATATTCCAAATTTTACACCAATTTCAGGAGTCATAATCCCTGTCTTATTATCTGCATATACTTTTATAAATTGAAATGTTCTTTTTATTACATCTTCAAAAACTTGAACTTCAGGATGTAATTGATCAAGAGTTACATCAAAGTAATATTTATTTGGATCTAATTTATACCCATTTGAAGCTTTTTCTTCTAATAAATAATATCTCCCCAATGATGGTAGATAATCACTTTTAGTAGTACCATCATCATTTGTTGTAATAGTTCCTACTTTTGTACCATCTTCTTTATAAATACCATATATTGCTCCTTTTAATGTAGCTTCACCTTGAGCTTTATTATTTTTAGTTTCAGAATCTGTTTTGTGAATTTTTACATCTCCACCAAATACAGTTACTTTTTTTACAATTCTAATAGGATCAATGTCTCCTCTTTTAATTACATTTTGTGAACTAGTAGCATAATAAAGTTCTATTGGACTTCCATATCTATTACCTGATTTTGTAAGTGTAATTGTTAATTGTCCAACATTAGTTGCTGTTAAAGATAGGTTATTACCATTAATCGTTGCACTACCATTATCTACATTAGATATTTGATAATTATTTAATACACCATTTGAATCATTTATATTAATATTTTGTCCAACTACCATTGTATCTGGAAAATTAGTAAAATTTGGCGTTGTATTATGATTATTAACTAAATCCATTATAGAATTCATTTGTCCTGCTAAAATACTATCATTTCTATTTCCTTTTAGTGTATCAGTAAAAAAACTATCAACATTTGGATCTGCTAATTTCCATATTAGCATTTGTGCTGCTAAATAATATGTATCATCAGTATGATCATGTGTTGCATCTTTATACCCATATCCATAATAGGCAATTTTTGAAATCTTATTCCATGTATCTAAAGGTATATTAGCTACGGCTTGTATATCCTCTGTGGTTACCTCATAAGTTGCATCTGAATTAATTTTCGTCATCGGTTGTACACAATAAACAAAATGTCCATCGCTAGTTCTAACAATAAATTGTCCTTTAAACCACATTTTGCTTTCTCCTCGTGTATGCATAACATAAAATGGACCTCTAACATAAGGTCCTGCTTTTATTTGTCCTTCATAAGTACGAGCATCTACTTTATTTATCCCTAAAAATGCTCCCACAATTGTTATAACAAATAATAATATTTTACTTAATTTATTCATTTATACATTCCTCCCATCAAAAAAAGACTTCTAAAAAGTCTTTTAGTATTAATTAAGTTTCTCAGTATGAAACATCCATCCTAGATTTTTGCCTGATGCACTTGAAACCGTAGAGCAATGATACAATTCTTCACCATTTAAATATGGTTTATAAGATTCTCCATAATTAGCACACTCTTCATATGTTGAAAAATCTACACGTTCCCAACTATATAATGGTTTATTATAATATTGATCTTCTGTGATTCCAAGAATATCCCACGGATTATTTGCTTTAACATTATTATTCGATTCTTCCTTTTGTTCTTCTTGTTGAACAGGTGGTTGAGTTATTTCGGAAGTTGTTGTTTTCTGGTTATTTTTGTTTTCATTTGACTGAATATTTGATTTGTTTGAATTATTAGTTTTGGTCTCTTTTGATTCATTGTTTTTTGAAGTAGTATCGTCATTATTCACATCATCTTTTTTATCAACATTTTCATCTTTGATTTTTACTTCATCCTTAACAGCTTTTTTATTCTCAGAATTCTTTTTTTCTACAACAGATGGATTATTTTTATTTTTTGAATCATATTTATTATGAAAATTATACAAAAATAAACCTGTTATAAAAATAATACTAATTATTAATAAACCAATCAATAATCCAATAATTTTCTTTTTGATAAGATCACCTTCTTTTTAGGAGATATTAACTCTTATTTTAATATATGTCAAATTTTTATTTATAAAGATATTGTTTTAAATAATCTAAATCATTTATTAAATCAGTTAGATTACATCTTAACTCTATATTTTTTATATGTTTATTTTTTTTATCATCAAAGTATTTTGCTAGAGTTTCAACATAATAAATACTTCGAATCTTATTTTTTATTTGATTTTTTGCTAACTCCACATTTTTTACTTCATCAAAGCAGTGGAAGTAATCTAGCATATCATAAATTCGATTAACTAAATTATGACTTTTTACGAATGAATGCCAAGTTTTCTTTTTCATATATTTTTAATACATAGCACGTTTCTTACATCAAAATCTTGTAAGTCAACAATTTCAAAATCTGAATCATCAAAAGATACAGCATCATAAAAATCAATATCATCATTATCAATTAAAATACTAATTGCATTTCTAATATTGTTCTTATCAATTATTCCATATCTTTCAACAAAATTATAATTAACTAATAAATGTAATCTATAAAGCATATCCTGTATTTTCATTAAAATATAATCACGATTTGAACCATATTCCATCTCATAATTTTTAGTGAAACCATCATATAAACTTTTGTTAATTTTTCTATCATCAAGTAAATACTTTAATGTATCAATATTTTTAATATCTTTACCTTCAATTTTACCCTCTGTTAAAATTTCATTTATTGTTTTTTTAAAATCTTTTTGATTCATTATTTAAAATATCCTAAAATCCATGATACGAATTGAGTTGTGACAAGTGCAGATACACCTGCAATTATTGTAGTTTTTATTTTTCGATCATAACTTGCTTTTTGATTATCATCACTTGATGCCATTTTAAGAGCATAGTCTTTGGCGACAAAAAAAGCTGTTCCACCAATCACGAACAACCTTAAATATCCCATAGCATCATTTATTAATTTTAAAACATCCTGTAATATGCTTTCCATTAATATATAGCTCCTAGCAATAGTTTTGCATTTTTGTTATAATATGAGTAGTCGAATAAAATGAGTGCTTTGTTTTTTCGACTTTTTTTATACAATAATTTGTTTATAAAAAAATCCCTCCCATTATGTGTTCTCATTATCGTATTCAAATTGTAATTTTAGTTGAATTCCTTTTTGAATTCTTTTTTTTATAACTTCACAATATTTGTCAGTAAGTTCAATTCCGATCCATCTTCGATTTAGAACTTCACATGCTAAAAGGGTAGACCCACTTCCACTTGTGAAATCCAAAACTAGGTCACCTCGTTTAGAATAGGTAGATACAATATATTCCATCAAAACAATTGGCTTTTGTGTAGGATGATATAAATCAGTTTCTCTTGCAAATTGAATAACATTTCTTGGAAAATTAGCTTCCTCTTGGGTATAACTAACTTTTTCATCACTTTTTTTATCACCTAAATAATTTATAGGTTTTGTTGTGACTTTAAGATTAACTGGAATAATACCTTGTGGAAAATATCTCATTGGTGGTTTAGCAGATGCAACAGCACCACATTTCGAAAATATCATAATATCTTCATAACATCTTAATGGTTGATATTTAGCATTTTGAAATCCTGTTACTTGTGTTTTTATCCATTTCCAATCATAACGATAGAATTTAGGATTACTCATCCTCAAACTACTACTAAATGGCTCATTGCCAAAAAGGACAATAGCACCATCATCTTTAATCAATTTGGAAAGCTTATCCCACATTTGATCAAATGGAATAATTTGATCCCACGAATATGATGTTACAGCATATGGCGGATCCGTTATAATTGCATCAACTTTAATCCCTTGTTTAATAAGATAATCCATAACTTTTAAACAATCACCCTTATATAATTTACCTAATCTTGTAGAGTAGTATGGATTACAAGTTTCTAAATTTTCACCTCCTTATCTTATAAATTTAGTTTTTTTATAACGAGATCCCTATAAACTCGTTATTATTTATTTAATTACATCAACAAATTTATCTAAACCACTTTTTAAACAAAATTTAATAATTGCACTTTTCCTAACTTGTGTAATATGTTTTGAATATGTTTTATATTTTCCAATTATTTCTTGATCCGTTAATCTATCAACAAATGTTGCATCAAAAATATCTTTTTCATCTTTATTTAAAGTAGAGTAAGCAGAGAAATAGCAGTTTAAAAAATTACTCATTTTTTCTTCTTCTTTCATATTTTTAATTATAATGCTCTCAATTTTAGAATTAGTATTTCTTTGAGAAGAACCATATTTTTCCCCATAAGATGCAATTGACGATGAATTATAATTATACCCACACTCTAATGTAAGTAAAAAATTTTCTACAATATCAAGTGTTATAAAAATTAATTCTTTAAATTTTTCAATGGGATACTGATTAGCAACATAATCGTTTAAAAAGTCAGTTCTTCTTTTTCTCATAATTTCTTCCTCCAAACAAAAAGAGAGCAAAGACTATTAACAAGTCAGTTTGCTCTCTTGTAATTATTACTGCTATTATTAAAAAAAGGGGAAAAGGTTCTTTGTTGATTTTCATCAGTATAATAATCTCTATGATAATTAATCCAACCCATATTATTCAATCCCCCAAAGTATTACGATATAAGACCGTTTTTAAATACTTGTTGACTATAATAGCATTCGGTATTTTTTAAGTCAATTCCCAATTCGTGGAATAAATGAAAAAAGGATTTTTTTCATCCTTCTTCATAATTATGACTTATTATAATCATTTTATCCCTTGACTTTATAAAAATCAAACACTTTATATGATAAGTTATAAACTCTTTATAAACTCCTTTTACTTTGTTTAGCCTTGATTTACATAGTCTTTCGAGGTTTCATATACTAATATATCATCTATTTTGCAATCTAAAATATAACAAAATTTTGCAAGTATTTCTGAAGTAAAAGCATAATTGTCACCATAATAATATTTTTTCACTATTTCATATTTAACATTTGCTAATTTACTCATAGTACTTATTGATATATGTTTCTTATCCATTAAAACATTTAATTTAATTTTTACATTTCCAAAATCAGTTTCATAATCAATCTCCTTAATATTCACAATAGCCATCCTTTCTTGAAACAAAAAAAGAGTAGTATCACCAAAGTCAAGGATAATACTACTCCCAAAAATAATTTTTACTACTATATAATTATAACACAAAAATCGACATTTAAATTATTAAAAATAACTACTCGTTTAAAAGTAGTTATTATATAGTTCTACTGAAGAACTTTAAATAAATATTCTAAGAAGTCATTTATATTCAAGAAGTTTATTTTATCAAGATATTCCAAAAATAACAAATGTATATCTTTTTTTGTAGATGATTTATTTAATGTTATTTCTAATAATTCTTCTTCTTTATTTATATATAATTTAAGAAAATAATACTTATTCATTTCATAATCAAGTTTATTTCCATAATTTTTTTTCTTTTCAGGAATGGATTTTTCGTAAGTTAATAGATTTATAATATAAGGATGTTTTTCTATTTGTTTATAATCAATAGCATAATCACTTATATTTGATTTAGAACCTTTAGTATCCAATACAAAATTATTTATATTAAAATCATTTTTTTTATTTCTAATTATATCTTTTAATCTTTCAAATTTATCCATAAACAACCACCTGCAAAAACATTATAACACATAACATACATTATATAATACTATTTGTGATTTTTTTCTATTTTATCAATATCATCCTTATTATATATAAACTGCTGTATAAGTTTTGTATTTTCAATATCTACATTAGGATGTTTGTCTTCACCTTCAACATATTTAACTAAGTGCCTAGACAATTTTTCAATATCCTTTTCAATATCAGCTGGAAAACAACAACTATATTTCATGTCGATAGCATCAATTAATTGTAATGTTACAAATAATCCTTCTTCAACTTCATGATTCTCATAAACATATTTACTCAACTAAAATCACCTCGTTTGAGATGTTAACTCTCATGAAAAAATTAATCAAGTCAGTTTGCAAAAAAAATTAATTATGTGTATAATGGTCTCAATAGAAAATAAAAATACTAGTAAGATTTCTTACTAGCATATATATATAAATCGTTTAAAAACGATTGATTTTCTGGCAGGGGTAGAAGGATTTGAACCCTCGCGAATGGTTTTGGAGACCATCATACTACCACTATATTATACCCCTATAAATGCTCAATTAAGAGCAAACAATTTATATTATAAAATGATATATTATTATCATTTATAAACTAATTTAATTCGAAATGATATGTTTCAAATTTATACTTATGCCACCAAAAGTGCCACCAGTTCAAAACATAACATTTGATAAACCCAGTAGTTATAAGGTAAAATCAGTCTTTTTAACTTTTATAACAAAGGTTTTGGAGACTCCTATTATACCATTTAACTAATCCCCTAAATCGGACAAATTAATAATATCATATTTTTTTTATTTTATCAACTAATTTTGATACTCTTTTGCATATAATATATGGGAGGTTTTATTATGGCTATTGTTGCATATAATACAAAAGAACTTGATTTACTAGCTAGACTTATGAGAGCAGAAGCTACTGGTGAAGGTAATCTTGGAATGCTTATGGTTGGCAATGTTGGAATAAATAGAGTTATAGGAAACTGCTTAGATTTTAAAAATATAACTAGTATTTATCAAATGGTATATCAAGATCCAGGAGGATTTTCTGGAACAGATAGTCCACTTTTTTATAGTTCATCAAGTACTGCAGAAAAAAATCTTGCTAAAAGAGTAATAAATGGTGAATACTTTCATCCTGCGACTAATGCACTTTGGTTTTATGCACCAGGATCTGGTAATTCATGTAAACCAACATGGTTTAATCAAAAAAATAGTGGAAGATATAAAAATCATTGTTTTTATGTTCCTAAAAAAGGAGTTTGTAAAGACTTATACTAAAAATACCAATGCTTTTACACATTGGTATTCTTTTTTTCTACTATTGAATCTAATTTTTTTCTTATAAGACTCTCTTCACTGCTACCACTAGTATTTAATCTTATTAATGGTATATCATATTTCTCTAATATGCTATTTTTTAATAAATCTCTTTCGTACTGTTTTGTTCCTTTTTTATGATAATTATATCCATCAACTTCTATTGCTAAAATAGGTTCATCTCCAAATTTTCTAAATATATAAAAATCAATATGTGTATTTGGATGTGATGCATATTTCTTTTCATCCTCATTCAATAAAGATTTATCATTAATTAAATCATTTAATGATTGATGAACATGGAATTCTAAATTATCATAATCATCTAAAATCCTTTTTATTAAATAATAAATGATATTTTCTGAATCATATTTTAAAATTTTGTTATGTTTTTTAAAAAATTCTAATCGTTCTAACTCATATTGTTTATATAATATATCAAATGATGAGTATATTTTACTATTAATTATTTCCATATTATTATAATCTACGTAACCGATAAAGTCTCTTACATTTGAATCTGTAATATCATTGCCTGTTACAATAAAAAATAATTGATTTTTTGCTCTCGATATAGCAACGTTTAATATTTTTGCATCACCAACAAAAGGACTTATATTATCATCTACGGTTGATATTATTATTGCATCCTTTTCTCTTCCTTGAAATTTATGAATTGTATTTACTTCAAAGTCACTAATATTCTCCTTTATAAGTTCTACTTGGTTATTATATGGTGCGATTATACCAACATCATTATACCTCACTTTAGATATAATTTCTTTAATCGTATCTATCTGTCTTTGATTTGATAAATCATGACAAAAATTTCCTTTTTTCGTCTTAATAATCTTAACTACATCATTTTCACCATTATCCTTGGTCATTATTACTAATTTATCATTATAAAATTTCTTATTACAGAAATTTATAATTTTTGGATGGCATCTATAATGTTCAACTAACATTATATTTGCAATGTTTGGAATAGCATTCTTAACACTTGTTAAAAAACTATTTATTGAATATGAATAACATTTATCGAGCTTATATTCATTATATATTTTATTTGACTTTATACCAACTTCTTTTGGAACAACATTAGGTAATTGCTTCTCATCACCAATTATAACTGCAAAATTAGCAGATGATAATGCTAATGTCCCTGTTACTAGGTCTATTTGACTTGATTCATCCATAATTATATAATCAAATTTAAAATTATCATTGAAAGTATTTCTAGATGAATATGTTGTACTTAAAACAACTGGATAATCTTTAATAAAACTTGAAGGATTTTTCCATATTTCTTCCGAGGTATATATTTTTCTATCATAATTATATCTTGTAGACAAATATTTTTTAAAATAGTTCATAGATAACTCTATAAATCTCTCTTCTAAAGACTCATTATTATTTATAAAATCCTGTTTTTCTTTTATTTGACTATTTATTTGTGATAAATCAGTTGTATATATTTTATTTTGAATAGATTTTATAATTACATTTATATCATTATTATAAAATTTAAGATTCCCAGTCTTATATAAAATTAAATATTTTATCTTATTAAATATAGATATATTGTTAATACATATTAATTCATTCCATAGTGTTTTTAATTTGTTTGTATTACATCTCTTTATATCAATTATGTCTATATGTTGATTTCTAATTAGCTCATTAAAGTATTTATACTCAAGTTCTAATTCATTTCTTTTTTGTATAAGATTTGCTAATTCTTTCTTTGTATTATAAAAATCTATTATTACCTGATTCATATTTTTGAGTTCATTTTCAATATAAGTTATATTTATATTTAAATTATCAAAATTATTTTTTTTGATATCTTGATTTAACAAAAAAGAATCTTTATTTTTTCTTTTTCCTAATAATGCAACAAAAAAACTCAAATCATATTTTTCTAATTTTTCTAATATATTTCTTATTGCAGGGTTATTATTAGAAGCAACCTGACAATTCATATTTCTTATTATGATATTTGCTATTATATTTAATATCGTTTGAGTCTTCCCTGTACCGGGTGGGCCTTCAATTACACTTATCTTATTATATATAGCATTTTTTACTGCAGCATATTGACTTGAATTACAACCAAATGGAAAAATTAATATTTCCATATTATTTTCTTTAATTAGATTTTTTGAAAGTCCCAAATAGTTTGCTAAAGCAGAATCTAAATCACTAACATTTACCTTATTCATAGATTCACATAGTAATTTTTCTCCATTATCTTTTTTTAATGACGTAACTTCAGATACTTTTTTCATATATTCAATAAAATTATATGAGTTTTTACAAATTTTCTTTAACCTTTTATCATCACAATCAAAATTTTTATCATTCTTAAATATAACATGATAATAAAATTTATCACTGCCTTCAAACTCATATATTTCCTTTATCTCATTGTTAAGTTTATTATCCAAATAAAAATAATAATCATTCTCTGTTAATATTTTTGGATTTTGAAGTAGAAAAATTCTATTTTTTGAAAAATAATATAGTTTATTACTATTTACATATTTTATTGACCATTTACTAGATTGTTCATTAAATTCACATAAAAGAATATTTTTGGTTTCAATTTTATTATCTATTATTACCATTTGTTTTTTTGAATCCATAACTACCTCCAAAAACTAAGAATACATAAAAGATTATTTTTGAATATTATATCATAAAATTTCAAACTGACTACATAAAAAAATTTTACTATAAAAATACCAATGCTTTTACACATTGGTATTCTTTTTTATTTGAAGTTCATCGCCAACTCTAAGTACATCAGTTTTTAAGTTATTTAACTGTTTAATATCATTTATTGTTGTATTATAATCTCTAGCAAGTTTCCATAAACTATCCCCTCTTTTAACAGTATAAACTATAATATCATTACCTGTTTCAGTTCCAGTTGGGATAGTAAGAACACTTCCTACAGTCAATATATCACTTGTTAAATTATTTTTGTTTTTAATATCATTTATACTAACATTAAATATTCTAGATATAGACCATAGTGTATCTCCATTTTTGACTACATAAGTATTTTCTTCATTAATTATATCATCTTCTGAAGGTGTTACTATAGTTGTAGAAGATGGTATATTTATAATTTGACCAATACTTAATAAATCACTAGTTAAATTATTAATTCTCTTTAAATCATTAACATTAACACCATATTGTCTTGCGATTGAATATAAACTATCTCCTCTTTTAACTACATATGATATATTTGTATCTTCTGCTTTATAATATTCTGGTACTCTTAAAGTTTGACCTACATATAAGATATTACTTTTTAAATTGTTTAATCTTTTTATTTCATTTACATTAGTATTAAATTTTTTAGCAATATTCCATAAAGTATCTCCTCTTTGCACAGTATAAGTAATAGATGAACTACTTTCACCATATGGAATATTTTTATATTCAGCAACTGCTTTTACAACTGCTTCAGCATATTTTTCCCAATTATTTTTTATTCTTTCTGCATCACCCTTATTATCAAGAAATCCATATTCAATAATTATTGGTTCTGTTACACCTGTATTCCTGTGGATAAAATAATAATCCTTACTATTATCACTTGGTAATCTTCTTTGATATGCTTTTCTTATAGATTGACCTTCTTTACTTAAATTTTCAAGTATTAATTTTGATAGTGTATCATTATTCCTAAGAGCGTATATAACTTCTGCTCCTGATGAGCCGCCTGCATTTAAATGATTTGATATAACAAGTACATCAGGTGAATTACCATATGCATTTAATATTCTGTTAACTCTTTCTGTTGGAGTTACTGTTTCATCAGTACTCCTAACAAGCGTAGAATTTGCACCTAATTCATTAAATCTTCTATTTAAATAATCAGCAAATTTTAAAGTATATTCCTTTTCAACAAGTCCATTTCCACTAGTTCCAGGATCACTTCCACCATGTCCTGCATCTACAACAATCTTCACATTATTATTCATAAAATCTCTCCTCAAATTATTTTATGATAAATACCCAAATGTGTTATTGTTTATTTTATTTTAAATGAAAAAATCAGACTTATTTAAATCCAATTTTTTATCTATAAATACATACCAGTTATAAAATTCTTAATTCACGCTCAATTTGAATTTTGTATAATTTTAGTATAATTATTTTTTTATTCAGCAACCCATAAACAATATAATGTTTCTGATATTTCAATATCTTCGGGTGTAAATATATTTACTATAGTTTGTGCAGAACCAGTACCTACTCTTTCTGCATAAGCCATTTGTTTATCAAATCTTGCATTTGATACATATTCAGTTGTAAAGGGTTTAAAATCTACTTTAGCACAACTTTTTAATTCTTTACCTGCTGCGGTAGCAATTGCTTCAGCTTGTGTTTTTGCATCTTCATATGCCTTTGCCAATACTTTTTTCTTGCATTCTTTTTCATCTTTAACACCAAATTCTACACGGCATAATGGTGGATTAGACAATTTAGACAATGAAACCATAATTTTTGCTAAAAATTCTTTATTGAAATCAAATTTCAAAATTGCCATTTGATTATATGAAAAACCATTTTTATCATAATTTCTAGTTATTTCATTATATTTAGTTTCTTCTCTTATAACAAAATTTCTTGTTTTCATATTCTCTTTTTCCAAATTATTTGGTATTAAAATATCATCAACGAATCGTTGAACACTTGCAACGCCCCCTTTTAAAACTTCTTCATAAGTTGATCCTTTTACAAAAAAGTTAATATTTAAAATTACCTCATTTGGAGCAACATTTTCTACTCCTCTTCCTTGTACAATAATATCCATTTTCATTTACCTCCTATATTAAATATTATTTACTATTTTTCTACTACCATTTACATAATAATTAAATAAAAAATTTAAACAATATATTGTCTTGTTATATAAATCATCATTTAATATATTACTTTTTTTATAATTGTTAATTATGTTTAATAAATTGTTATAACTAGTACTTAAATTACTTTTATCTTCTATTTCTTCTTCAAATAATGAACCAGTTATCATTTGAATATAATATAAAGAATTAGAAATTTGATTTAATTCAACTTGTTCCATGTTATCTAAAATTTCATATAATTTAATAGCAACCATTATATTATACTTATCATCTGATTTAATATTATTTAAATATTGTTTTAATTCAAATAATCTAAATTCATCAAGATTAAATTTTTTTATTATATCTGAATCCAATATATATCCTTTTATCGATATTTTATTTAATTTTATATTTTTTTCAATTTGATATTTTCCATTTGATAAAGTAACTAATTTTTCTGCTTCATTATAAAACCTAGATAAATAATTCATAAAAACATTTTCAAAATCCATGTGATAATTATATAATTCGTTTATACTATTTATTATTTCTTTCTTATCCATAAATATCATCCTTAACTAAATATAAATATTAAAATACCAATTAATGTTGCAAACAATATAACTACTATTGAAATTAAAATCATATTAGCATATCCATTAATAGTATATTTCATTGTCAACTCGCTTTCTTGTTGTAATTTCATTTGATCAGCTAGCATTTGATTTTTTTGTTTTATCAATTCATATTCTTTTTTTTCAATTTCACTTTGTTTATTAAATGGTTCCTTATTTTGTTCTAATATTTGTTTTGTATCAATAACTCGTGTAATCATTGATGTAGGTACAGGCTTTAAAGAACCTGAAGATTTAAAATGTCTAACATCAGGATCATTACATAAATGAGTTCCATTATCATAAGCTGGCTGAAAATATTCTTTATCAGCAGGACACTCAATTATTATATTTCCATATCTTAAACATGCGCCACCCAAATACCAATCAACACCTTTATTGTTATTGTATATTTGTCCATTTTCTTCATATACTTGATACTCATCATTATCGCCAAAACCAATTATGAAGCCTTTTTCAATATAATCTTTTAGAGCCTCTTCATTAATAACTCTATATACATGATTAGATTTAAATTGATAACCATTAAATTCTTTTATTGCTGTATCTCTACCAGCAGCAATCTTTTCCATAAAGTTCAATGATTCTCCATTTTTTATTTTTTCTTGAATTGCTTTCAATTTAGGATCAGATGATAATGGCATATTCTTAGAATCATATAATTCCATAAAATCACCCCATTAATAAATATTTATTATCAACTAATAAAATATCTTGTAAATATTCAAAATTATATTTTTTTAATACAATTAAAATCATACGGAATAATAAGTATTATATATACTCTATTTGAATCTTTTTCAAATAATTTTTTATTTTTCTTCTATTTCTAAATACTTACATTTTATTTCTGTATTAATTATATTATTTGGTTTTCCATTTGGATATTTTATGCATATGTTTTTATTATTTAAATCATTATATTTACAAAAATCACATTGAGAATCTCCAAATTGAATATCTCCTTGTTTATATGTAAAATAATCATTTCTATCGTTTTGTTCCATTATATCTAAAATTTTTGACTTAATTAAACTATATAATTGTTTCATTTCTTGATTATCAGTATTTCCTATTAATGTATAATTTTCATTATCTATTTGAATAGTAATAATTTCTTGTAATCCACCCTTATATGAATTAATATTTTCCATATCTAATTTTATGATATTATTTATATTATTCTCAATTAAATCAATAATTTTTTTATATTTTACTTCATCAATAATTTGTTTGTTTTTGTAAAAAATAGTATGTGATTTAATAGATGATAAGAAATGCTTTGAATATAATTCTAATGATAACTTAATATCATCATTCGGAAAATTTATTATATATTCCTTAATTGTAATTTTTACATCTTTATCATTCATATTTTTCATCTCCAATTTTATTCCTGTATTATAATCTAAATTCATTTCTTCAAGCAAATCATTATATTTAATTATTTCTAAATACTTGTTCTCCATCTCTAGACAATACTACATAATATTTTTCATTTTTTTCTCATATAGATGTCAAATCATTTTCTTTTTTTTATAATAGTTTTTGCCCCTTCTTTTGCTTGTTCAAGACTTTGATATTCTTTATCAAACTTATCCCATACTTTATCCCATTTTTTTTGTTCTTTTTCTGATTCTTTTAAAAGTTTATTAGAATTTTTAATAAGTGATTTCATTTTTTTATAGTCTTTTTTTATATGTTGTTTTTCTTCTTTTGTATTACTTCTTTTTAAAGAGATTTTGTAATCTTCTTTTAATTGTTTTATATTGTCTTCCATTTTAACACCTACTTTAAACAAGTATATCATATTTAAGGTATTATTTAAAGAAATTATATGTAAGTTTACATTTAAAAAAGCACTTAATAAAAGTGCCTTCTTATCAATTTATAATAGTCAATACCACCATTGATACGATACTAATAACAACTTGAACTAAAATTATCTTTTTTGATAGTTCGTAATACTTTTCTATTGTTGCTCTTTTCTCTAAATTGTTCACTCTATCTCCAAATAATATTTCATTTCCAGTTTCAAATTCTTCTTGTTTTCTTGCTTGATAATCTGCTCCTAAGTTAAATTTTTCTGGTTCAATTTTGTTATATAAATTATTCATTATAGGATAACCTAGGAATGTTCCAATTATAAATATTATAAACCAGTGTAATATTTCAAATACAATTCCATTACTAAATATAAAATTTGTACCTATATTATCCGAATAATTAATTACAAGTAATATTATTATTGGAATATATGAAATAATTGATCCAATAGCAATACTAAATAATAATTTTATTAAGTTACGATTTTTGACAATCTTATTGTTTCTTTCTTCACCTTTTTCAAATATTCCTTTAATATATGAATGAACATTATACATTTCTTCATCCATGTGTTTACTACTTACATTCATATCAACATGATCATTCCAAATAGAAAGAAAAAAATTTAATGTATGATCTGTTCTTTCATTCATATTATTATCAATATAACTGACATATAAATATAATGACATTGATTTAATATATTTAGGTTCTTTTACTTCGTCTTTAAATACATATTCGTCTTCAGTTTTTACTGTTCTACCATCCAAAAAATCGATTGTATATTCTACCTTGCTATTAGTAAAAGAATAATAATTATAATTAGCATTATTTAAAAATGCATTTTGATTTTTTTGTTTATCCTCTTTAATCAAATCATTGTAATGTTTAACTATATTTTGCATATAATCTGATGCTTCTAATATTTTATCTATAGTAATTATTTGACCTGTTATTTTTAAATTACTTATATTATCCATAATACAACTCCAATCTAATAATCAATTTTTTCTATATAAAATTTACTCAACAATTTATCATTTATTAGTTTTAATTTTAATAAATCAGAATATTTTAAAATACACTTTTTATTAACACCCATCGCAATTGCATAAATTAAGTATTTTTCCCACAAATTTACTTCTTTTTCTTCTCTTTCATTTATGATAGTAAAATCATTTAAAAATTGTTTTAGTGCAATCCATTTTTCTATTTCAGTCTCTGGTCTCAAATTAATGTGATTTGGTGACAACATATATATTTTTAATGATAAATATAAAGAACTTAAACATATTCCTATAATATCTAAAAAAATTGTTGAAGCAAATCCCAAAATTATAAAATAATAGTCTAAAAATTCATAATTTTTATTTGTTTTTATAAATGGTTTAAACAAACTTAATGTTAATAACATTGAAGATAATATGTTTAAAATTATAATATATAATTCACTATTAATTAAAATTTTATTATTAATCATATATAAAATTATTGTTATTCCAATAAATAGAACTAATGATATATACGAATAATTAATTAAATATTGATCTAACTTATATCTAGATTTTTCTACCAGTAATTTATATATATAAAAGAAGCAAAAATTTATTATAAAACTAATTCCAATTATATATATTACATCAATACTCTTTCTTAAAATCAAAAATAATAATGGAAAGGAAATTGAAAACCCTAGTGAAACAAAGTGCGTTATAAAACTAATTTTACTTATATTTTTTTTGATAGATATTTTATGTGTGGATTGTAACCCAACTCGTTTTTTTATCATATTTCCAAATGGATTAAAGATTTCTTGAAATTGATGAGAAGAAAAATAATCATCTAAAATAACTTTTTCATTATTTTTAAATAACTCATCAAGTAAAAAATTTTCAAAATCTTTTAATACCATAAAACGATCTTTATCAGTTAATGATATTACACTTTTTTCTACTCCATCAATTAATTCATATTGAATATTTATATAACCTCTATAATTTAAATCTAATAAAGTTGCAACAACATCATTGCCATCACAATTACCCTTAATCATATATCCAACAATAGCTGGACTTTCATTTGATGGAATTTCTCTGTAGTAATCTAATTTACATTTTGAATTACTGATAGATTTTACTTTGAAAAAGTATATTAGGTTAAATATAAATATCAAAAATAAAAAAACTAAAATTGCCATTTTATATCAACTCCTAATTTATTTTAAATTTATATTAACATTTTGCCTTTCTTTATCTTCAACTTTAAAATAATTATATTTTTTAAAACCAAATAGTATTGCTACAATATTTGATGGCACTGTTTCAATTTTTAAATTATACTTTAAAATTGTATCATTATAAAATTGCCTTGCAAATGCAATTTTATTTTCTAATTCTTCTAAACTTGTTTGTAGTTTAATATAATGTTTATCAGCTTTCAAATCAGGATATGCTTCAGTTAAAACAAATAATTTAGATAACGCTTGTGTTAATTGATTATCTGAATCAATTATATCATCTCTTGTAGTTGACACTAATTCCCTATTTCTAGCATTTACAACATTTTCTAATATATTTTTTTCATAATTGGAATACCCTTTAACAACCTCTACTAGATTAGGAATCATTTCAAATCTTTGTTTTAATAAAACATCAATTTGTGACCAACTTTCTTCTACCATATTTTTTTGCTTTACTATGTTGTTATAACCAATAATTATTAATACTAATAATATCCCAATTATTACAAGTGTTATTATCATAAAAAATACTCCTATATTTTATATTTCATACCAATTATATCATAATAATTTCATTTCATATAAAAAATAAATATAAAAATTTTTATAATGTATAATCAAAGTCATCTTACATATTCTTTTAGGTAATTATATAATAATCTAAAACACAAACATGGTTAAATAGTTCTTCTTTAGTTACTTCAATAATATCTTCTTGTTGAAAATCTCTCACGATTAGTCTTTTACTTTTTGAATTGCTAAATCTTTAAAAGTTGAATTTCCCTTTAGTAATATATTTCTAAAGAAAATTTTAATTCTTTCAATTATATTTTGTAAACTTTTGTTTTCTTGTTTTAATTTTTCATTTGTTCTTTTATCTAATTTTTAACTAATAGAATAACTACACAATGAATACATGGTGTTTTTTTCATCTAAACGAACGACAATATGAAGAACTTGTTCTTTAGTATATCCTAAATCATTATAAACAAATTCCATACATGTATTAGCCCATTCTTCAATATCTTCTCTATTCATAACTAAAAAAAATTCATTATTAGCAGTAAATAATAATTCATCAACTACTACATTTCTAGATTTATTAAGCATTTGATTAAAAGTCTTTTTTCTATCAGTTCTTTCTGTTTTTTATTTTTCTTCATGTTGCTTTCTATATTCATTTGTAAGGTTATAAAAACCCTTAACATATTTTTCTGTTAAGGGTACTAATTCAATATTATTTTTACTTAATTCTTGTTTTATATCAGGATTAGAATTATATGCTTTCTTTTCCCTCTTATTATGAGAACCTATTTGCGCTAAATCAGAAATAGTCATAATTGGTTCACTTCTAAATATCACATAATTTAAATTCATTTATCATCCTCTCTTTCTTTTCTATAATAAAAGATGCTCTTTTGTAGCATTTATCTAGATAGTTTCTATTTTATCAAATTTAAAGTCATTCAATTTTTCATATTCATTAAAGTACTTGTACATTATATTTTTAACAATCTTTCTTAATTTTAAATTAATACTTATTATTATCCAATTTTCTTCTTTATATTCGCCATAATCAAAATCAAAATTTTTCATATAATTATTTTTATATTTAAATAATTCTCTTTTTAAACTATTAAAATTACCGTGAATTAATCTAGACCTTATATCGTATAAAAGGGTTGAAAAATTTTCTATGTCTGTCTCTATGTCCTCTGAAAATTCACTATCAATAAAATATTTTAATTTGTTTTTTAATTGATTACGGATATTAGAACTAGGATTCACTATTAACATTTCAATTAGTGAAATATAATTTAAAAGTGAATATTGGTTTCTTTCTGCAGATAGCAAAGTTTCAGTAATGAAATCAAGTTTAAGATAATCATCAGAATTATTAACAATCATATCATATTTTTTCCCAAATGATATTATTCCATTAATTTTTTCTTCATATTCAGAAGAATAACTATCATAATATTGATAAAAAATTGGATAATCTTTTTCTTTCCTTTTTTTATATGTTTTAGCTATAAAATTATCGAAAATATAATTTCTTTGCCAATCTGGATATCCAGTATAAAATATTTCATCCAAATCATCTCGTTTTTCTCCTTTACTCCTATCGATGAAGTTATATAAATATAAAAATTTATATTCTATTTCATATTCGTCTATAGGATTAATTAATGGAGTTTTATGCAATTCATCTGAGAGTTCATTAACTTCACATTTTTCAAAGATTTCATCATCCGTTATTACTGAATTTCCTGAAAATTCAAAATCAAATATAATTATATATTTAGAAATTAAAGATAAAATTTGATTTACATTTAATTTTGATATATCACGATCTAATAACCCATTATAATAATCATCTTTAAAGCATTCAACAATTCTTTTTCTAAAATGATTATCTTTTTCAAAATTATTATTATAATCTTCAATTAATAAATATTTTATTTCATTTTTTAGATATGTATGATCAAAATTTTTAAGATATAATCCTAACTTTTTTGATACACATATTGGAGAAATTTTTTTTAAGCATTCTATTCCTACCATTATATCACCTCAAAATCTAATTAATATTATACCATCAAAAAAGATACTTATATCACAAAGTACCTTAAATCCTTGTATTTACTAACATTTATAGTCATTTCATAATTTTTGGATTTTTCGGTATCCTCCATATCCTGCATCTACAACAATCTTCACATTATTATTCATAAAATCTCTCCTCAAATTATTTTATGATAAATACCCAAATGTGTTATTGTTTATTTTATTTTAAATGAAAAAATCAAACTTATTTAAAAGATAAGAAGATGATTACTAATGAATAAAGAAAATGACCCAAGATATAGAATTATTGTAAGGGACTTGAAAACAAATGATACAATATCATTAAATTTATAAAAACTTATCAATAAAAAAAGACTAGTTATTTTTCAAACTAATCTCCTCATCAAATTACTATTTTATACTTTTTCATTTTACAGATAAACATGCATGATCAATTGTACCAGTGATAAGACTACTTACTTTAGCAACAATTAGTTCAGGATTTTCATGCATTCCATTATCTATCCAATTTAAAACTATAGAAACAAAAGAATATTTATAAAAATCTGTTATAAATTTTTTATCTTCTTCTCGCAAGTTTTTACCTTTAGATTTTTCAACTATTTCATTATATATTATAGGATACACTAATCTATACAAATTACTTCTTAATACCTCTACAGAAACAGAATTGTAAATATTATTTATAAAAATTTTTTCTTGTTCCATTATTTTAAAAATAAGTAAAAATTTATCTTCCCATTTTTCACATTCATCTTTTTTCTCTAATAAATTATCAACTTCATCTATACAAATCCACTCAATTAAATCTCTTATATCTTGAAAATGATAATAAAATGTTTGTCTATTTATATCACATTTATTTGCAATATCATTAACCGTTATTTTATTAAAAGGTTTTTCTTTTAATAAATCTTTAAAAGTATATGCTATTGCTTTCTTTGTAGTTAAACTGCTCATTATTTATCACCTATAATATATTATACATTAAAAAAATATGAAATAAACATTTCATATTTAATTTTTATTTAAATAAACCACTTTCTTTAAATAATATTTCAAGATCAGTTCCCTTAATTTTCTTTTCAACTATTTTTATAGCTTGTTTTTCAGCAAATGTTAATGGAAGTTCATCAACTGACTTTTTATCTACAGCGTAATAACATGCTTTTAATAGTTCTCTAACATCATATTTACTACCCCAAACTTCAGGCACAGCTCTATCAACTTTTAAAAGTGTATAAACAGCTTCCATACCTGTACGAATAGAATATTCTGTAGTAAATATTGTATCTCTTGGTGTTTCTGCAAATTGTCCAACAAATGCAAAGTTAATTGATTCTTTTGGTACTACAAGTGGTCTATCTTTTTCTTCACGTGGTTGGAAAAATGCATTTATATATGGCATATAACATGTTGTTGTATTACATTTATCGGCATACTTTTCAATTTCATTAGTTGGAATTCCTATATGATATAACCATTCTTCACATATTTCTTTTCCTGTACATGTTTTTATTGCTTTCTCTATAAAATTACCTGGTTTAGTAGTATTTAAAGCATATACCCAAACTAAAATACTATTTTTATTTTGAGATTTAAATTGTGGTTGTCTATTAATTGTCCAAGATAAATACCAATTTTCAGTACTATCTTTTACAGTTACAATTCCTCCTGTTGTAACCTTTCCTTTTCTTGGATCACGTTTACATATATTTATAATATGTTTAATTATATTTTCATCACTTACTTCTATAGTCGCACTCATCCAGTTTGTTAAATCTACATTACCACAGAATTTATCTGGATTACCAAATTCGCCATTAGAAGCCTGTGAAGCAATATTTTTCCATAAATCCCATGATTCACCATTTCCATTTTTTATTTTTGATAAATCTGGTGCATTATTTTGATCTCCATAACAAGATGTATCCGTACAACAGCCGTTTGTAATAAATACTAAATCGTCTTCTATTAAATCTATTGTTTTTTCTTGTCCATTATTTTCATATATAATTTGAGTTGCTACTTTTTTGTTTTGTTTAGATTCAAATATAACATTTTTAACATCTATTCCATATTCAATTTTTACACCATTACTTTCTAAATATTTTGTAAGTGGTAAAATCATTGATTCATATTGATTATATTTTGTGAATCTTAAAGCTGAAAAATCTGGTAATCCATCTATATGATGAACATATCTACATAGATATCTTTTCATTTCTAATGCAGATGACCATTTTTGAAATGCAAACATTGTTTGCCAATATAACCAGAAATTTGTTTCCCAAAATGAGTCTGGCAATATATCTGATATTTTTTTATTTTCTAAATCCTTTTCTGGTGTAATAAATAATTTTGATAATGCAATTGCTGATTTTCTATCAAGTTTAAACATTTTATCAGTATGTGCATCTTCACCACAATTTATAGTTGCTCTGCATAGTGAATAATTTGGATCATGTTTATTAAGCCAATAATATTCATCTAATACAGAAACATTAGGTGTTTCAATTGATGGAACACTTCTAAACATATCCCACATACATTCAAAGTGATTATCCATTTCACGTCCACCACGCATATAAAATCCTTTAGTGACATCTTTTCTTCCATCACATGAGCCACCGGCTAAATCTAATTTTTCTAACAAATGAATATGTTCACCTTTCATTTGTCCATCTCTTACTAAATAGAATGCTGCTGAAAGTCCTGCTAAACCTGTACCAATTATATAAGCAGATTTTTTATCTACTCCTTCTGGTTTTTCTGGGCGAGCAAAAGCTTCATATGTTCCTGATCCATAATACATAAATATCCCTCCTCATATGATCATTAATTAAATTGTATTATTTTCAACATTTTTATTCAATAATCAATTTATGAAGTATGTAAAAATATTAATACACTAAAATAAAATTGGAGTAATATCTATACATTAACGTTAAATTGTAATAATTTTATATTATATGGTATTTCAATTCAAATTACTATTTATCTATTTAATATTATAATATTTATTTTTTATTAATTATTATATTCACTAGAACAAAAAAATGAATCATTAATAATTCATTCTAAACGATACAACTATATGTATTGATTTTCTCAATATTATATGATTTCCATAAATATAAGTAATTTTAGGAAGTACTGCTTTTTTTATCTTATTTCTGCAATTATCACAAGTAATGCCATCAATTTTAACATATAAAGTATGCATTAATTAAGTCTCCCAATTAATTCCATTACTTCATCTATTATTTTAGGATCATTATTTTTAATATCTCTAACAACACATGTAGATAAATGGTTTTTAAATATTTCATTACTAACACTTTTAATAGATTTATTTATTGCTAAAAGTTGAATTAATATATCATTACAATATTTATCTTCATCTATCATGTTTTGTACACCACGAATTTGACCTTCTATAGTTTTAAGTCTTTTATTTAGTTTTTTCTTTGTGTCTTCATCTCTATGAGTACTCTTTGTACAAGATGAACAATGTTCACATTTATTTTCCATATATTTTCATCTCCGTACAAAATTATAACACCCCTAGGGGGTGTTAGTAAATATATTAAATCAAACTTTTTAATTAAATCTTAAATCCACTACTTATTTCTTTACCAACATTAATTTCTCTAATTTTCATCTCTATTACTTCTGGTTTCTTCATAATTGCATCAATCTGTTTTAATTTTTCTTTATCAATTACATTTGATAAAACCTCATTATCAACAATATCTTTTTCTCTATTTGCGACTTTCTTTGTTATATATGTAAATTCTGGAGACATGAGTCTAATATTTTGTCCATCAGAATTATAATTTACAATTAAACTTTGTTCATCTATACCACAAAATAAAGTTGATTTAGTTGTAATTTGATCAGTAGATTTTTGTATACTAAAATTTCTTACAATCATCCCATCCTTAGTAGCAATAGTAGGAAAAATTGAAACATCAATTCCATTAACTGATAACTCTATACCATAATCTTCACCACATAATTGTAACGAATCACTTATAACATGATATTTTTCTTGATGTTCAGTAATATATTCTCTAATTTTATCCATATCTTCAAGTTTTGCATGTGTATCTACATCACCAATTATTCTTTTAGGATTTTCATTTGTCATTAAATATGGAATTGTTCCACCATATATAGAAAGTTTTGTTGATAAAAATTCATCCTCAAAAAGCATTCCGACTGTTTTCTTTATATTTGAAAAATTACTATTATCAGTACCGTTTCTCACTTGTTCTTCTAGAAATTTTTTTCTTCTTTCATTTTTGATATTTTCATCTATTATTTCAAATCTTTTATCTATTTGCTCTTTTGTTAAATTTTGTTCTAGTATTATGGAAATAAAATGATCTATCTTGCTGCTATCAAATTCAATACCATAATTATCTTTGATATTCCCAACCCTTTTTTTAATTACATCAATAAACACTTTCTGTTTTTCCTTACGAGTAACATATTCTTCTATTGTTTGTTTTGCTAAAATATCAATTTTTCTTTTAATTAAATCAATATCTTCATCAGAATTATTGAACATACTCTTAGCTCTAGATATTTTATCATCACTTAATATATTTGGGTATTTCAAATTTAAATATCTAGATATATTATCTATGTATTTGTTTACTTCGTTATTTTTTTCTTCCATACACAATCCACCTTTCATATATTTAAATTATCAACAATTCTAATTATATTATTATCAACTATATAAAACGTCTCTTATTATGATTTTGCTATTTAACTAAGCAACATGTTTCATTTGTAATGATTTTGTTTTTACATTTCTTCTTTTCATAAATTCTCTTTTTCTATTTAAACGTTCAGCATATTGCTTTTTTTCGTTTTCAACATGCCAATCTATAATTTTTTTTATTGTTTCATAATCTTCATTAAGATTTGTAAACATTATAACTGCCCTTTGAAATTTTTCTTTTGTTATTATATTATTACAAGAATGATTTAATTCAGCAACTACCTTTGTTAAATATAATATAATCTTTTCTTTTTTTATATTTAACAATTTTTCATTATTATATTCCATATTAACTCCCCCTCTTTACCTCAATTATAATAATTTTTTATTATTTGTAAAATACTTATATTTTATATTTGTTATAACATTTTGCTATGGTATAATATTAATGAGGTGATCACTTATGAATATAAATTTTGAATATTATAAGGTGTTTTATATTATTGCTAAAAATAGAAATATAACAAAGGCTGCTAATGAACTTAATATAACTCAGCCATCTATTAGTAGAATGTTAAAAACTATGGAAGAACAAATGAATACTAAATTATTTATAAGAAAAACAAAAGGTGTCATTCTTACTCAAGAAGGTCAAGAATTATATAGGCTTATTGGTGATGAAATTGAAAATATAATTAAAGCAGAAAATAATTTTTCAAAGATTATAAATGATGAAGCTTTAAAAATTGCAACTAATAAAACTTACCTAAACTATTTAATTGATAATAAAAAGTTTGATTTTTTATTAAAAGATAACCATGACATCACTTTTTTAAATACTAATAACTTCAATTTACTAAACAATCAATTATCAAATAATTTAATTGATTTTGCACTTATTTCAGAACCTTTAAATTTTAAGTTTGATAATAATATAAAATTTAAAGTATTAGATAAATTACATTTAGTTTTTGTTTCTAACTCAAATAATGAAAAAATAAATACAAAACCTTTAGCAATATTAAATAATAGTAAATTTAATGAAATATGTAATAATTATATTAAAGATTATAATCTTACACAAAATGGAATTATTAAAGTTGATGATTATGATAACTTATATCCATTAATATCAAATGGATATGCAAATGGTTTTTTGATTAAAGAATTTGTAATTAATGAACTTAAAAATAATTTGATATATGAATTATCACCTATTTTAGAAAATAATAGTTTTAAAATAGGAATATTATATAACATAAACAATGAAATAAAAATCGAAAAATATTTTAATAATTAAAAAAGTGAAAATGAACTTTTAAAGTATAATATAAAATGAATTAAGCCAATTAATATATTATTATTCAAGGCATTCTATTACAACTCTATTTGTGAATCATATTTATTTCTAAAAAAATCAACTATTAAAGTTGATCACAATTATTATTTTGATATTTCAATACACCCAAAACTATTTTATTTATTTTTTTTACACTGATCTATAAAATACCTAAATATATTATTCATATTAGTATCAATTTTGTATAAGCTTTCCGGATGAAATCTAACACCAATATAAAATTTTTTATTTTCACTTTCTACAACATCAGGATAACCATCTTCATCAGTTGCTGAAACTTGTAATAATGGATACTTTTCTAAGATATTTTTATGTCTTGAGTTAACTTTTATTCTATTTTCTTTTACTATATTGTAAAACTTAGATGGATATTCAATATTTATATAATGTACATATTCTTCATTTGGTTTATTATGATTTTCCGGATTATCTACAGATTTAATTGTTCCATTAAGTGCATAAGCAATACAATTTTGACCAGCACATATTCCTAAGCATGGAATATTATTATCATAACAATACTTTGCAATAAATGACTCATATGCTTCATTAGTTATACCACCTTGTAAGATAATTCCATCACATAATTTAATTTGACTAATTATGTCACTTTTTAATAATTTATCTTCAAGCTGCATCCAATTATTTTCACAATAAAATAATTCTTCATTTGGAGATAATATTCCTATAGCAAGTGCACCATTATCAAATATTGCTTGTTTAACCTCATCTCTTATATAAGAATCTGTTCTCTTTTTATCAGATATATAATGTTTTCCAACTATACCAATTATAACTTTATTTGCCATAAATTTTCACTCCAATTTTTTATTTGAATACTTCCAATATTTTCAAAATTCAATTTTTGATAATAATTATTTAATTTTTTATTATCAGAAACACAATCTAATCTTAAGTATTCTTTTTTATTTTTTATTGATTCTTTTTGTGCAAAATCAATCATTATTTTTCCTAATCCTTTTTCACCTATTTTTGTTACAAAATGATGAATATAATATGCTTTTACATTATCACAATCAGACCAATAATCGTAATCCTTTTCTTTGAGTAAAAAACCACCTACAACAACACCATCTTTTTTTGCTATAAATAATTTATTTTCTTTCATTTGTTTTTTAAAATATGATACATCAAATCTTACTGGATACGAATGAATTTTCCATTGATTTATTTTATTATCTTCAAACCATTTACATCTTGAAAGAATTATTTTGTAATATTCCTCTAAATCATCTTCTTTTGCTTTTTCGATATTATACATTTTATTTTTTCTCCCTTACTAACCTATATACTTTATAAATTATAACAATAAAAGAAATTGATAGAATTAAAAGTAATGACATAACATAAACATAATTTAGTTTTATAAGCATACTGGCAACTATAGTACTATATATTAAAGTAAATATTTTTCTTGTCAAGTTGATATAATTGACAATTTTATCATGTACTTTTTCGCTACTGTTTTCGAATAACGTTTTCCTCATAAAATTATCAAATGGATCTCTAATAAATAAAAACATAAAAAATCCTAAAGCCATTATATATACCCCATAAATACTTCCTATAAAATGACCAATCAATAATGATATAAATGCTAAAACAAGTCCAAACTCGAAAATATATAACATTTTTTCTTTATATCTATTATATATTTTTAAGAATAGTAAATTAGATAATAATCTTGAAATTCTAGAAATAAATATAAATGCACTCATATATATTGCAACTTTATCTATTTTAAGTAAATTTTGTAAATCAAATTGAATAAATAATTTACTATTTTTTTGTCCGCAACCGATCATAGCATAAAATAATCCATATAAAATTATCATCAAAATTATCTTTTTAGAAAAGTTATTTTTTGTATAATTTGATTCAATAACCTCAGACTCATCAAAACTAATAGGTACTTCATAAATAAAATTAGTTAAAATAATATTTATAAAACATACCAATAAACAAATTATCATTGGAATATATGGATTAATATTAAACATAAAACCTGATATTATTGAAATAAATAAAGTTATTAATGAATATATTGTACTTCCTTTGGTTTGATAATTAATGTATTCTTCTGATCTATTCAAATATTTTAAATTTTTTATTAAAATTACATTATCCATATGTTTAAATACAAAACCAATAACATAACATAATTCTGCAATTAAAAAACCAATATAATTTGTAGAAATTGTATTTAATAATACAGATACAAATAATAACGTTACACCAAGTTTTACAGAATTTAAATTGCCTATTTTTCTTACTATTTTTACTAAAATAATTTGAAAAATTATTCCAACAATTGTACTTATTGCATCTATTGAATTTATTTGAGATGCTGATAAATTTTTAACACTTGTTAAAAATAATGTATCTATAGCAATCCAAAATATTAAATCTGCAGTAAGTCCGTAAAATATAGGATATATATTAATGCTTCTATTTAATTTTTTATAATTTACATTCTCCAAAAATACCTACTCCTTATTACATATAATTATATCATATCCTATTGTTTTTTTATTAATACTTTTTTCTTACTATTTTCTTTTCTTAATACTTCATAATCACCTGTTTTACTATAAACTTTATATCCGTGATTTATTCTCCATGCTTTTCTTTCTTCGGCAGGCATTTGATACACTTCTTCTGCTATATCAATATGTAATATACCATCTAAATGATCAATTTCATGTGATAATACAGTTGATTCAAATCCTTCAAAAGTTTCTTGTTTTTTATTACCTTCAACATCATAATATTCTAATTCTATTTTGTAAGGTCTTAAAACTCTTCCAAAATTATCTAGACAACTAGCACATGCTTCCCAATAATCAGTTAATCCTTCTCTATTTGTTATAATAGGATTTATTAATACTTTTGCTTCATTATAATTTTTTTCTTCTTCACTTACAGTATTAGCTTGCATCTTATTTATAATATCTAAATTAGTATTTTTTAAATATATCATCCTTTTAGGTATACCAAGTTGAACAGCAGCCATTGCCATTACTGCATTTTCTTTACAATATTCATCTAATACACTTATATCGTTCATTAATTCTTTATCATTTTTAATATCAACTTCTTTTGATATTTGTCTTAAATATTCTTCATTATCCTCTATTGTAATTGATTCTATTTTTTTCATTTTTATTTCCTCCACATCATTATCTTATTATTACACATATGCCTATCAATAGCAAAAAAACAACTATTTCTAGTTATTTTTCTTCAGCCTTTTTAAACCCACAATCTAAACTTACTTGTACATTATAATTATTTTTACCATATGGACTAGTTGGATAAATTATTACCATAGTATTTGTTTTATCACAAGACTTATCTCCATTTTTAAAATTCTTTATCTTATTAGAAAAATCTTCACTATATTTTTCAAGTTCTGTTAAATTAAATTTTAAACCAATTGTTTCATATTTTTGTAAAAATTCCTTTGTTTCATCTAAGTTTTTACCACTTGAAACTGATGGATAATAATAACTCATATATATTTCATTACCCATATTTGTTAAATCATTTACTATTTTTTCTTCTTTTGAAAGTCTTAAGTCCTTAGTAAAGAACCATATTAATAATCCAACTACTATTAATAAAATTAATAATAAAATAACAAATAATATTTTTTTACTCTTTTTCATTTTATTCTCCTATTCAATTATAAAGTCTTCACTTTTATGAGGTTCTTTAAATAATAAACCTTCATAATTTTGTTGTCTTAATACTTCATATATTACAATTGCTGCACAATTTGATAAATTAAGCGCTCTTACTTTATCTGTCATTGGTATTCTCATACATCTATCTAAATCTTCTCTTAATATTTCTTTTGGAATACCTGTGCTTTCTTTTCCAAATATTAAGTATATATCTTCTTTAGTATTAGAGTAATCAAATGAAGTATGAGGCTTTTTACCATATCTTGTAAAATAGTAATATGTTCCTTTGTTTTTTGATTTAAAATCTTCAAAATTTTCATATACTTCATAGTTTAAATTTTCTATATAATTTACGGCACTTCTTTTTAAATGACTTTCATCTAAAGAAAAACCAAGTGGTTTAATCAAATGTAATTTAGTATTAGTTGCGACGCATGTTCTCATTATATTTCCTGTATTTCCAGGTATTTCTGGCTGATACAAAACTATATTATTCATATTAGTAATTTTCTTTTAATTCTTCGAAATAACTTTGTGGATGAGCACATACTGGGCAAACTTTTGGAGCTTCATCTCCTACATAAACATATCCGCAGTTACGACAAATCCAAACTGTTTCTTCTCCCTTTTTAAATACTAAATCATCTTCTATATTACCAATTAATTTCATATATCTTTCTTCATGTCTTTTTTCTATTTTTCCAACTTCTTCAAATAGTTTTGCAATTCTATCAAAACCTTCTTCTTTTGCTTCTTTTGCGAATGTAACATACATATCTGTCCATTCATAGTTTTCACCTGCTGCGGCATCTTTTAAATTTTCTATTGTACTTGGAACACTTCCATTATGTAATTCTTTAAACCATATTTTAGCATGTTCTTTTTCATTACCTGCAGTTTCTTCAAATATTGCTGCTATTTGTTCATATCCTTCTTTTTTTGCTTTTGAAGCATAGTATGTATATTTATTTCTTGCCTGACTTTCTCCTGCGAAAGCTGCAAGTAAATTTGCTTCTGTTTTACTTCCTTTTAATTCCATAATTTTTTACCTCTCTTTCACAAATAATTATACAATATTTTTATATTTTTTTCTATCTATTTATCTTAAAATTTCTACATTATCTCCTGTAAATAATTTATATTCTTTTGAATCTACTGTATCAATATGAAGTTCTGGATAATCACCTATACTTATTTTTATATGTACATTATCAATAATAGTATTATCACTTAGTTTAACACTAACAATATCATCATTTTTAAAGTTCTCTTCTTTTGATATTTCTTTAGTCATATGAATATGCCTATTTGATAATATTACACATTTTCTTTTTATTGAACTTTTTTCTGATTCAATAATTATTTCTTCAGCGTTAGTTAAATCTCCTGAATTTCTATATGGAGGATTAATACCTAAAACACTTGCATCTTCTTTTGATATTTCTACTTGTGTATATGTTCTTTCTGGTCCAATTACTCTTACATTTTCTATTTTTTTATCACCATTTATTAAATTAACTGTTTCATAGCATGCATAATTATTATCTTGTGATAATCTTCTTTTTTCTTTCAAAATATAATTGTCACCAAATAAAATATTTTTATCTTCTATACTTAAGTGTATATGTCTATTTGATACACCAACTTTTACTTTCATATATTCCTCCTAATATAATTATATACGAATATTTTACTTTTTCAAATAATATAATTTTGTAGAAAGGATGAATTTTATGAATAATAATGGATATTATACTGGTTATCAAAATACAAATATAGGAACTAGTTCTGGTTATCCTAATCAGCAATATGCTCCAACAGTTGGCATGACAGAATTTCCTATGGAACAATCTTACGTTGAAAACATTTTAAGATTAAATAAAGGAAAATATGGTAAATTTTATGTATCATTCCCAGATTCAATTGAATGGAAAGATAAAATATTTACAGGTGTTGTTGAACAAGCAGGAAGAGATCATTTAATAATAAGTGATCCATCTACTGGAAAATGGTATCTTATATTAATGATTTATTTAAATTATGTTGAGTTTGAAGAGAATATTAATTATAGTCCTGATTTTACTTTAAAAGGATTGTAATATTCTTTTTATTTTGCTATAATTTTTTTATAGTAGAAGGTGAATATATGAAAGCAAGTGTTATTATTTTAATTATAATTGTAGTTATTTTTTTACTATTTATTGCTTTTAGCATTATATATAATAAATTTCAAGATTACATTATAAGAATTAATGAAGTTGAAGGAAAAATTGATGAAGCAATTAGAGAAAAGTTTGATATTATTATTAAATTAAACAATATTATAAAGGAAAAAATAAAAACTAAGAAAGTATTAGTTGATGATATTTCTAAGTTAAAAGATAAAAAGATAAGTAGTTTTGAAATTGATAGAAAATTAGTTGAAGCACTTAATAAAATTAACTTTGTTAAGGGTCAATATACTGAACTTGAAACTGATGAAGATGTTATTAAATTAACTTATGATATTGAAGATATTGATGAATCACTTAGAGCTTTTAAAAAATTCTATAATGAAACTATTGTATTTTATAATAGACTAATTAGAAAGTTTCCTTATAATATAATGGGAAAAATACTTAAATATAAAGAAAAAACATTCTTTGATGGCAAAGATATGAATGATGATGATATAAAAGATTTTAAACTATAAAAAGATGCAAGATATGTTCTTGCATTTTATTTTACCATTTTATTTCTTCCATATTATTTTTCTTTAAAAATTCATTAGTTCTTGAAAATGGTTTTGAACCAAAGAATCCATTATATGCAGAAAATGGAGATGGATGAGCAGATTCTATTATTAAATGTTTTGTATTTGTAATAAATTTCTTTTTTTCTCTTGCATTATTACCCCATAATATAAACACAACTGGTTCATTTTTTTCATTTAATTTTTGTATTACAACATCTGTAAATTCATGCCATCCTAAATTTTTATGTGAATTAGGTTTATCTTTTTCCACAGTTAAACCTGTGTTTAAAAGCATAACACCTTGTTTTACCCATGGAGTTAAATCACCATTATTATAGTCTTTTTCTATACCTAAATCATCATATAATTCTTTATATATGTTCTTTAGTGATGGAGGAAGTTTACTTGATAATGTTGAAAATGCAAAACCATGTGCTTCTCCTACTCCGTGATATGGATCTTGTCCTAATATAACTACTTTTACATCTTTATATGGAAGATGAAAAGCATTAAATACTTGTTTTTGTGGTGGAAAAATATCCTTTGTTTTATATAGTTCTCTAAGTTCATATAAAATTGTCATAAAATATTCTTTATGTATTTCATCTTTTAGGATATCATCCCAGTCATTATTAAAAAGCATTACTATCACCTTTATAATTATATCATAAGATTAAAAAAATGAAGAAATAATTCTTCATTACTTACGCATTATAAGCTAATTTCTTGTTTTGCTCATTTAATTTTATTTCTTCATTAATAAGTAAATTTATATTATCAGCAACATTATCTACAAAATCAACTAAATCAATAGTAACATTATTATTTTTTAATAAAGCATATACATCTTTTTTTATATCTTGTGATGAGTTATTTTCAAATACATTAAATACATATAATGGATTATTTTTTAAAATATTATCTGAAAATTCTTTACCAAACATTCTATAATTAAATATAACTTTTTTAATTATTCTTACAATATAAAAAATCTTCTTATCATTAATGTCAAATCCATTTTCATTTAAATAATTAATTATTTTTTCAGTTGTATTATATTTTTCTACTTCTAAAAGTGCTTTTGCTTCTCTTCTTTTATATTCTTCATATTCTTTCATTCTCATAAAAATACCTCTTTCTCTTTTTTGGTTGCAGAATTAATTATATACTTTTTATAAATAATGTCAAGAAAATATTGTTATTTATAAAAAAATATATAAAATGTTAAATTTATAGTATATAATAATATTATAGGTGGTTTTAAATGATGGATAAGAATGAATTAATTACTAATAAGGCTTTAGAGTTTGCTAGAGAAAAACATAAAGGTCAAATGAGAAAAAATAATACTCCTGTTGAATATATTACTCATCCTATAAATGTTGCGAATTTAGTAAAAAAATTTGCAAATAATGCAAAAAATATTGATGATTTAGTTTCATCGGCATATTTACATGACACTTTAGAAGATACAAATACTACTTATGAAGAACTTATATGTAATTTTGGAAATTTAATATCTAATCTAGTAAAAGAACTTACAAATAATGATGTATTAAAAAAAGAAATGGGTAAAACTAAATATTTATCTATGAAAATGACAAGTATGAGTGAAGATGCATTAATTATTAAATTATGTGATAGACTTGATAATGTGTCTAGCCTTTATGATACGAATAAGGCTTTTATAGATAAGTACTTAAGAGAAACTATTTCAATACTTAATTATATTATAAATAATAGAAATTTAAATACTATTCATTTAAATATAATAAATGATATTAATAAAGAAGTTAATAATGTTATAAAGTGTTGTACTGTGGATAACATTATAGCTAACAACATGCTTATATTAAAGAGAAAAGAAGCTACACAAATGTAACTTCTTTTATTTATGATATGATTCATTATTATTTATTTTATATGCTCTATAAATTTGTTCTAAAAGAATTAATCTAAATAATTGATGAGGAAAAGTCATTTTTGAAAATGATAATTTAAAATTACTCATCTTTTTTATTTCATCTGATAAACCATATGATCCACCTATTATAAAACATATATTACTATTATTTATTTGAATTTCATCTATTTTTCTAGCAAACTCTATACTTGAAAGTTCCTTTCCCTCTATTTCCATTGTAATAATATAATCTTTTTCACTTACATACTTTAATATACTTTTCTTTTCTGTTTCAAGCGTTTTAGTTATATCAAAATTTTCATCAGGAACTTCTATTAAATTTATTTTAGTGTATTTACTAAGTCTTTTTAAATATTCATTTATCGCATCTGTTAAATATTTTTCTTTTATTTTTCCTACAGTTATTATTTTTATCATACTTCTATAACTTCCGTTGTTTCATTTTGTTTAGCAATTAATACATCATCAAATTTCATATCATTTTTAGATAATTCTTCATTAAATGTTTCAATTACTTTTTCATATGAATTATTGTGTTCACTAATATGCGCAAATACGATTTTTCTAGTATTATCACCAATAAATTTACATAAGTAATCACTTGCTTGTTTATTTGATAAATGCCCTTTATCTCCTTGTACTCTTTGCTTTAAATAATATGGATAAGGTCCATCCATAAGCATTTTTATATCATGATTACTTTCAAGTACATATAAGTTATTATTTGATAAAATTTTAAAATATTTTTGATTAATATATCCAGTATCTGTTATATAAACCATTGATGAATTATTATTTGTAAGTACAAATCCTATTGATTCTTCCGCATCATGTGATGTTTTAATTACATTTACAGTTAAATCACCAATTATAGCTTTTTTATCCTCATAATATTCATATCTAAAATTTCCAAGTTCTTTTTCTAAAACATTTTTCATGTCTTCTGTAACTAAAATAACTGGATTATATCTTTTTATAAATACTTTTAATCCTTTTATATGATCTACGTGGCTGTGTGTTATTAGAATATGTGATATTTCTTTAACATCTACATTTAAATTATTTAATGCTGCTTCTACATATGAAGTAGTTGTTCCAAGGTCAATTAATATTTTTACTTTATCTGTAATAACAAGGGTACTATTACCCTTGCTTCCAGATGATAAAACACATACTTTCATTATCTATAAAGTGTTAATGGGTTTACTGATCCACTAGGCATATTGATTTGAAAATGCAAGTGAGTACCTGTTGAACTACCACTATTACCCATATATCCTACTACTTGACCTTTTGAAACATGTTGTCCTACTGAAACTCTTATATTACTTCCCATAATATGTGAATATATAACTTCCATACCATTAGAATATTTTACTCTAACAGCATTACCATATCCACCACCACATTTGCTACCATAATAACCTCTATCAGCACAATTATTAGTAACTGCAGAAACTGTTCCTTCACCTATTGAATATATTGGAGAACCAAATCCACAACCAGATATATCTATACCTGCATGTAAACGTCCCCATCTAAATCCATAATAACTCGTTATTATGTAAGGAGAAATTGTTGGCCATCCCCAGCTTCCTGTTGTAACCGCAGGAGTTCCTCCTCCAGTATAATTTGAGCCATAACTCTTTGTACCTTTTAATACAACTTTGTCTATAGGTTCTTTTATTGTTGTTACATTTGTTATAACAGCGGGTTGTGCTTCACCATTAACATATTTAATTTTTTCTGTAACCCTTTGAGTTCCAACAACACCTTCTGTTTGCACTTTAGTTTGACCAGAATATATACTAGAATCTTCTTTTTCCACAGTATTAAATGGTTTATCCATATCTTCTACAATATGTTTTTCAACAACAATACTAAATATTGGATCTATAAGTGCAATACTAACCTTTTGACCAACACTTAAAAGATTATTACTACTTGTAAATTCAGGATTAACTATTAAAAATTCCTCTACACCAAGTTTATTATTAAATGCAACTGTTTCAATTGTATCTCCTGGCTTAACAGTATATTCTTCATCTTTATCAAGCGAACCAAATAATAAATATTTAGTAAGTGTATCTACATCAGTAAATATAACCTCATCTGTTGATAAATACGCTTCCGTTATTGTTATTTTTTCTTCTATTTCAATATTTTCTATTAAACTACCTGTTGTTTCAATTGCCTTCTGAGTATCATTTTTATAATCACTAATTTCTTTACTACTTACAAATGCCTTCAGAACTTTATTAACGGCTTTATCAAACATATTTTTTTTAAGTACATTTACTTTTATCTCTTTATCATCATCTGATTTAATACTTACAACATAACCTTTAATTGTAAAACTTTTGCTTTCCTTTATTTTTTCATAAATTTCTTTTTCTGATAAAATTTTTGCATTGTGTGTAACACATTTTTCTATATCAATTCCATTTGGTATATATACTTTATCAACATTAAATTCATCTTTTAGTTCTTGTTGTTCTTTATCAATATATTTTTCAAGAGAACTTTTTGAATTTACTGCACCAACTAATTTTCCATCAAGATATACATTATAAACTTCTTTTATGCTTTCATTTTCTTCACCTGAAAAACTTGTTATTACAATAATAATTAGTGAAATTAGTATTGATAAAATAACGGGTAAACTTTTTTTAAATTTACTCATCACACTTTCCTCCTACTCTTCTTCTTTACTATAATTTGAAAAAGTACTAGTATTTTTCTTAAACAATAATTCTATTGTAGCAGTTGGACCATTACGGTGTTTAGCCACAATAAATTCACTAATACTTATATTACCATCCATTCTAGCTTCTTTATTATAATAATCATCTCTATATAGGAATGCAACTATATCGGCATCTTGTTCTATAGAACCTGATTCTCTTAAGTCACTCATTATTGGACGTTTATCATCTCTTCCTTCAACAGCACGGGATAACTGTGCAAGCGCAATTACTGGTACACCAAGTTCTAGTGCCATTGTTTTTAAACTTCTTGATATTTCTGATACTTCTTGTTGTCTATTTCCAGCATATTTACTACTACCTGAAATAAGTTGTAAGTAGTCTATGATAACTATTCCAAGACCTTCTTTTGATGCTGCAAGTCTTCTACATTTACTTCTTATTTCACCAATAGTTATACCAGGAGTATCATCTATATAAATATGAGTATCAGCAAGTTGACTAATTCCTTCACTTAATTTTCTCCAGTCATTATTATCAAGTTTTCCTGTTCTAAGCTTAGAACCTTCTATTTGCGCAACTGATGCAAACATACGGTTTACTAATTGTTCTGCATTCATTTCTAGGTTGAATAATGCGACTGCCTTATCTGTTGTTTTAGCAATATTTGTCGCAACATTTAAAGCAAATGCAGTTTTACCCATAGCAGGACGAGCCGCAATTATAATAAGTTCATTTTCATGTAGTCCACTTGTTAATTTATCTATTTCATAAAAACCTGTTGGAAGTCCTGTTATTTCTCCTCTTTGGTTACTTAATTTTTCTAAGTTTTCTTGTGCTTTAAATACTACATCTTGAATCTTATGAAACTCTGATGATTTTCTTGTTTTAACAACATTTAAAATCTTCATTTCAGCGCCATCTAATATATCATTAACATTTCCATTTTCAATCATTGATTCATTTGCAATATCATTTGAAACATTAATTAATCTTCTTAAAATTGCTTTTTCATGAACAATATTAATATAATAATCAACATTAGATGCACTTGGTACTGAATTAATTATTTCAACTAAATATTCAATATTACCAACACTAGATAATGTTTTATTTGTTTCAAGTTTATTTGTTACAATTGTAATATCTATTGGCTTACCTTCTGCATTTAGTTCTGATAAAGCATCAAAAATCTTACTATGTGAATCAAGATAAAAATCATCTGATTCTAGTTCATCACATATCTTTTGAAGTGCATATTTTGAAAGAAAAGCTGCACCCAAAACAGATTGTTCTGCTTCTAAACTATATGGCATATTTCTTTTATCCATTTTCTTACTCCTTAATTAATTTGATTTTTAAAGTTGCTACTACTTTTGCATGTAAATTAATTGTTACAACATATGTACCAAGTGTATTAATATTTTCATTAATAACTATTTTTTTCTTATCAACATTATAACCTTTTTTAGATAATTCATCTGAAATTTGTTTTGATGAAATAGATCCAAATACTTTATCTTGTTTACCTGTTTTTACTTTAAATTCTAATTCCATCTTTTCTAAAGATTTTTTAATTTTTTCGCATTCTTTTATAAGTTCATCTTCTTTATTTTTTCTATCTGTTAATTGTCTATCAAGTATTTCACTACTTCTTGAGCTATATTTAATTGCATATCCATTCTTTATTAAAAAGTTTTCTGCATAACCATCTTTAACTTCTTTAACCTCATCTTTTTTTCCTTGTCCCTTTACATCTTTTAAAAATATAACTTTCATAAATATAACCTTCTTTCTAAACAACACATAAGTAATTATATTATACAACATTTTGTACATTATGTCAGTAATAATCAAAAGAAAAATGCCATGTAATTGGCATTAAATTTTTTATTTTTCAAGTTTCATTGTTTTAAAATCTTCTCTATTTAAGAAATATGGGGCACTGATATATTCTTGGACTAAATCATTATCATCAAAATACTTATAATCATCTTCTACATCCTCTAGAGTTTCAAAATTTTTACTAACTAAATTACCATTTTCATCTATCTTATAAAATTTAAATTCATATGTATAATCTCTTACTTTATCGCTAGTATATTCATATGGAGATACTTCTTCCCAAACATATTCAAAATGATAATCATTAAATATTCCATAGTAATATTCAAATTCACCAGTAGCAGGATTACATCCGTACCCATATGTATAAACTGGACCATAAATATAATCATAAACATATGCTTCTCTTTTATTTTGGTGATTTGATATAACTTTATTTATATAATTAATATTATCACTTACAACACATAAATTTTTACTACTTACATTATTTATAATATTAGAATCAGTTGTATATTCATTAGTTCTATTAAAATTACCATTTTTTTCTTTTTCTCCAGATATATATTTTTTTAATCCTTCACTATTTTCATAACTATGAATATGATCTTCTTTTACATCACATTTAACAGTTTTATTGCATCCTGTTAATCCAGCTAAAGTTACACTCCCATATAAAGACAATAACAATAATTTCTTTCTTAATTTTTGCATATTTTGTTTTCTTGTCATAACATTTAACCCCCTTAAAAATGCAGTAGATTTATTTTAACAAAAAAAATAGAACATGTAAAGTTCTATTATTTAGTAAATGGTAATATTGCCATCATTCTTGCTCTTTTAATTTGAGTTGCTACTATTCTTTGGTGTTTAGCACATGTTCCAGTAACTCTTCTTGGTAAAATTTTACCTTTTTCATTAATATATTTACGTAAGTCATCTGCGTTTTTGTAATCTAATTCTTTACCAGCGCATAATTGACATACTTTTCTTCTTTTTCTTCTAAATTCAGCCAAGGCTTATACCTCCTTTTCTTTTATTAAAATGCTATATCGTCGTCACTAATTTCGATTGAATCACCAAAATCAGCAAATACTTCTTCATTCATGTCAGTAGGTTTTACACTATCATTTGCAAAATCTGCTGGTGTTACAGAGTCTTCAACAGGTCTATTTTGTGATTGTGCTTTTGTTTCTAAGAATTGAACATTATCAGCAACTACATCTGTTGTATATACTCTTTGACCATCTTTTTCATAACTACCAGTTTGAATTCTTCCTTCAACTGCAACTAAGCTTCCCTTTGTAATATATTTTTTAACATTTTCTGCTTGTTTTCTCCAAACAACTATGTTAATAAAATCTGTTTCTCTTTCACCACTTTGACTTGTAAATGGTCTATCTACAGCTAACGAAAATCTTGCACTTGGAATATTTGAACTTGTATATCTAAGTTCTGGATCCCTTGTTAATCTTCCTATTAATACTACTTTATTCATAAAGCACCTACTTCCCAATTATTTATCTAATTTTATAACAATATGACGTAATAATTCTTCACTAATTGTTGCTAATCTGTCAAATTCTTTAATTGCTTCAGCATCTGACTCAACATTAATTAAGAAATAATATCCAGTTTTATGTTTATTTATTTCATAAGCTAATTCTTTTTGACCTAATTCTTTTGAGCTTAATACTTTAGCTCCATTATCTACTAAAATTGTTTCAAACTTTTTAAAAACATCTTTAATAGCGTTTTCTTCTAAATCTGGTCTAACAATGAATAAAATTTCATATTTCATTTCTTACACCTCCCTTTGGACTAATGGCCTATAAAATATAGGCAGAGAGTAAATAATTACTCGCAAAAGTATTATAACAAAGAAATTTTAAAAAGTAAATGCTTTTTCTTTTATTATCTTGCATAAAATAAAGTATAATGATATACTTTTAAATAGTTAAGGATGATATTATGAAGAAAAAAGCTTTAAAATATACAATTTTTTTACTTTTAATTCCTATTATAATAACAATTATGCTTTCATTAGTTCAAGATAAAGAAATGGAAACAAATAATCAATATGATGGAATTGACATACCTGAGTATAAAGATACAAGAATTGATGATATAAAAAGAAGTAGCACTTATGCTTATATATCAATATTTAGTTTATTATTTATATCAGGTGGTACTTGGATATATGTTAAGAAAAAAGGAGGATTTTAATTAAAAAAATCCTCTTTTATTATACATTAAATCTAAATACGCAAATATCTCCATCTTGCATTACATACTCTTTTCCTTCAAGTCTTAATTTACCATTTTCTTTTGCACCTTTTTCTCCACCATATGTTTTATAATCTTCAAAAGATATAACTTCTGCTTTTATGAATCCTCTTTCAAAATCACTGTGGATTATACCTGCACATGCTGGTGCTTTCATACCTTTTTTAAAAGTCCAAGCCTTTACTTCTTTAGGTCCAGCAGTAAAGAATGTAGCAAGCCCTAATAATGAATATGCTGCTCTTATAAGTTTATCAAGACCACTTTCTTTTATTCCAAGTTCTTCTAAGAATAATAATTTATCTTCATAATTAAGTTCACTAAGTTCACTTTCCATTTTAGCACATAGTGTAATTACTTCTGATCCTTCTTTCGAAGCATATTCTCTTACTTTTTTTACATAATCGTTTTCTTCATTTATTTCATTTTCAAGTACGTTAGCAACATATATTACTGGTTTTTTAGTTAATAAATTAAATGATTTTATAACTTTTTCTTCATCTTCAGTATATTCTAGTCTTCTTGCTGGAATATCCTTTTCTAAAGCATCTTTTATTTTTTTCATTAATACAAGCTCAAATAATGCATCTTTATCTTTTGTTGATATAGCCTTTTTTTCTATTCTACCAATTCTTGAATTAATTACTTCTAAATCTGCAAATATTAATTCTAGATTTATTATATCGATATCTCTTATTGGATCAGTACTACCTTCAACGTGAGTAATATTTGCATCATCAAAACATCTTACTACTTCACATATAGCATCTACTTCTCTTATGTGTGATAAAAATTTATTACCTAAACCTTCACCTTTTGATGCACCTTTAACTAAGCCTGCAATATCAGTAAACTCAAACGAAGTTGGTACAACATTCTCTGGTGTAACCATTTCTTCTAATACTTCTAATCTTTTATCTGGAACAACAACGACACCAACATTTGGATCAATTGTTGCAAATGGATAATTTGCTGCTAATATATTTTTCTTTGTAATTGCATTAAATAATGTAGACTTTCCTACATTTGGAAGACCTACTATTCCTGCCTTTAAACTCATACTATTACCTCTTTCTTCCTTAATAGTATAACATATATAAAAAAAATATTTAAGTAAATTCTTAAATATTTTATATTGTTGGGAATACATTTGGACCAATAGGTGCCTTTAATACATACCAACCAAATATAATAAATAACCATAAAATTAATATTGCAATAAAATATGGGAATATCATTTTGTAACATTTTCCTATTGTAAAATCTGATTTACTGTATAAACCAATAAAACCTAAAAATATAACAAAATATGAATATATTGGTGATATTAAATTTGTTGCAGAAGATGCTAATCTAAAAATTGCTCCTGTAAATTCTGGTGTAATATTAGATTTCATAAATAGTGGTATCATCTTTGGTACAAATAATGTCCACTTTGTTGATAGTGACGGAACAAAGATATTAGAAATTGCTACTACTACAAATGAAAGTAATATAAGTATTACAAATGAAGGTTTTATTCCTGCAACCATATTAAATAAATTTACAGTAACTACATTTCCTATATTAGTATATTTAAATAGTGAAATAAATTGTGATGATACAAATATTAATAAAATCATTTCACCAAGACCATTTAAACTACTTGATAAATATTTAATTATATCTTTCCCATTTTTTATTTGTTTTGTTACTGTACCATATACAATAGAACAAATAATAAATATTAATGATGTAATATATAAAATACCATTTACAAATGGAGAATTTGCTCCAAATAACTTATTTACATACATTGATTGTGATGAATCAAGTAATGCTCCTGATAAAGGTAATTTAGGTATGATTGCATACACAAGTAAAACAAACATTATTATAAAAGCTATTAATGCCTTTTTAAATGCCCTTTTATCTAATTTTTCATTAAGTTCTATTTCTTCTGAACCAATTCTAACAGGTTTTCTTCTAGCAATTATTTCAGTCATAATAGAAATTAATAATGCTAATAATAAACTTGATATAACAACAAAAAATAAATTCCCAGAATAACCATATGTATAATTTGGATCAACCATATTAACAGATGATTTAGCAAGTTCTATTAAACTATAATCAATTGACGTAATGAAAATATTTATATTTGCTCCTGCTGCGACACTTGCAAATGCCATTGTCATACCAACTACCTGACTTCTTTTATATTCAGTAAATAATATTGCAGCGATAGGTATCATTATAACAAATGATAAGTCTGTGCTAAATCCCATTATAATACATAATAATGAAAATATAAAAAACATAGTTTTTCTAGGTATTATCTTATTTAATTTACTAAATAAAGATTTTAATAATCCTGTCTTTATCATTAAACCAACACCAAGTAGTCCTACTATTAATGTACCAAGTGGTACAAATTTTAGAAAGTTATTTATACTTTCAGAAAACATATACTTTATGCCTTCATAACTAAGCAAGGACTTTACTGTTAAGACAGATGTTGAAGATGAACCTAATGATACATCAGTTTGAGTTCCTTGAAAATTAAATAAAGACAAAAGAGCACTTAATACAACTGTAATAACAATTAGTACTAAGAAAAACCAAACTGGATGTACTTGAAATTTTTTCTTTTCTCTATCCATATTAATCCTCCACTATTTTTTTTATCTTTTTATTAAATTCATATCTAGGCATCATTATCATTCTTCCACAATTTATACATTTTAATTTTATATCAACACCAATTCTAGTAATTTCCCAAAGGTTAGTTCCACATGGATGCCCCTTCTTCATTATTACCTTTGTTCCTACATTATAATCATTTTTCATTGTGTACCTCTAATTGTGGATATGGTATTTCAATACCATTTTGATCAAATGCATTTTTTATTTCTTTTAATATCTTTCTTTTTACAACAAATTCATTTTTAACAGATGATTTTGTTGTAAGTAAGTAATCTACTGATGAATCTGATAATGAATCGATTCCTTCAATAGTTATTTTACTTTTAAGTTCAGGTATGCTAGTATTTAATTTTTCTATTAATTCATTCAATACTTTTTCTACCTTTTTATTATCTGATTCATATGAAACAGATGCAATTACTCTAACAAGTACATTATCTAAACTATAGTTAGTTATTTCACCAATATTTCGATTAGCAATTATTTTTACTTCACCTTTATATGACTTTAATCTCGTTGTTTTAAGTGTTAATGATATAACTTCACCTTTAAAACCATTTATTTCAACTATTTCACCTATTGCAAATTGACTTTCAAGTATTATAGTTGCTCCTACAAGTAAGTCCTTTAATACATCTTGAAAAGCAAGACCAATAACTAAACTGAATGCCCCTACTCCTGCAACTAATGCACTAGTATTTACACCATATACCTGAAGTATATATAATATAGCAATAATTGCAATTAATACTTTAATAATGTTTTTACACATCATAAGTACTGTTTCTCTGCTTCTTTGTTCATGCTTAGTTAAATTTTTATTAATAACTATTCTTAAACTTAATATTTTGTTAATAATCATATCAAGTACATAGGCACCTAATACAATAAAAATAGGTAAATATATCTTATCAGATATTTCTATTCCAAATATAGTCATATTTGCCTCCTATTATTCATTAATATCAATATTCATTATTTCTAAAATTCTATTTAAATCTTGTACATTTGAAAATTTAATTGATATTTTATTATTATTTATTTTTACATTTGTTCCAAGTTTTTCTTTTAAAAAGTTTTCCATATATTTATATTCATTGTTTGTATTTTTTTTAGTTTTTACTTCTTTTTCTTCATTATCATATACTAAACTTTCTAGTTTTCTAACACTTAAGTCTTCAGTAATTACTCTTTGTGCTAAATCTTCTACTATTTTTGGATCATCTAATTTACTAAGTACTCTAGCATGTCCCATTGATAATTTATTATATAAAACCATATCTTGTACTGAAGCTGGAAGTTTTAATAAACCAAGTATATTTGTTACGTGACTTCTACTTTTTCCAACTTTTTTAGCAAGTTCATCTTGAGTAATATTCATAGATTCTATTATTGATTTATATGCTTTTGCTTCTTCTATTGAAGTTAAATTTTCTCTTTGTAAGTTTTCAAGTAATGCAATCTGCATCATTTCTTCATCTGAAAAATCTTTTACTATCGCAGGTATAGTTTGCATTCCAGCTAATTTAGATGCTCTAAATCTTCTTTCACCTGCTATTATTTCATAACCTTTTATACTCTTTTTTACGATAATAGGTTGAAATACACCATGTTCTTTTATTGATGATGCTAGCTCATTTAACGCTTCTTCATCAAAGTTTTTTCTAGGTTGATATGGGTTAGCTCTTAACTCACTTAAATTAATTTCTACTATTTGATCATTTGTTTTTGCTTCTTCTATAATTGAATTTTCTATTGTATCAAAGTTTAAACCTTCATCATTAAATAATTGTTCTAAACCTCTTCCTAAAGCTTTTCTCTTATCATTCATTTCTAGCAATAACCTCCTTTGCCAAATTTATATATGCTTCTGTTCCTCTACTTGTAGGATCATAATTTGCGATTGGTTTACCATGACTTGGTGCCTCTGTTAATCTTATAAGTCTTGGTATTATTGTATCATAAACTCTTTCTCTAAAGAATCCTCTTACATTTTCAACAACCTCAAGTCCTAAGTTTGTTCTTGAATCAAGCATTGTTAAAACGACACCTTCTATTTCAAGATTTGGATTTAGACTTTTTCTTGCCTGTGTTATTGTATTTAAAAGTTGCATTATTCCTTCTAATGCAAAATACTCACATTGTACTGGAATTAATACTGAATCTGATGCTGTTAAAGCATTGATTGTTAGTATTCCAAGTGATGGTGGACAATCAATTAATATATAATCATAATTATCTCTGATTTCATATAATACTCTTTTTAATTGTGATCCCTTTTGAAAACTAGGATCAACGTGTTGCTTATCTATAAAATCAATTTCTATACCAGCAAGTTTCATTGAAGATGGAATTAAATCTAGATTTTTAAATTTAGTTTTCTTAACAGATTTACTAGGTTCAACTTCATTCATTAATGCTTCATAAAGAGTTATCTTTAGCCCACCTTTTTCAACACCCACACCAGTTGTTGTATTACCCTGTGGATCTAAATCGACTAATAAAGTCTTTTTACCTAATATTCCTAAAGATGCAGCTAAATTTATACTTGTAGTTGTTTTACCTACGCCACCCTTTTGATTTACTAATGATATAATCTTTCCCATCTAAAACACATCCTTAATTATTTATCACTTATTCTATTTTAGCAGAAAATAAAAAATTTTTAAATATATATAAACAAAAAAGCAAATATTTTAATATTTACTTTTTTAAAATTTACCATTAAGTACATAATTAGCAAGCTTCATAACATCACTTATTTTTATGTTTCCATCTTTTGTTACATCTGCTGCCTTTTTATAACATTCTTCTTTTATTACACTATTATCTAATAGATAATTTGCTGTCTTCATTACATCTGCCATCGTTATTTTTCCTGTCCCTGTTACATCTCCTAATACTACTACTGTATATTCTTTTGTCTCTGTTGTTAACTCTATTCTTATTTTACTTCCTGTTCTCACATTATCATTACTTGTTAATTCTTTTCCTGCATTATCTATTATTTTTATTTCTCCGCTTGTATCTATTTTATCAAGTATCTTTTTATATGTATCTCCTACTTCAAAATCATTTATAAAATTATTTTCATCTATATTTAATTTACTTACATCTATATACTCATTTGTTATTTTATATTCTTCTATTATTCCATATGTTTCACTTATTACTTTTAGTATCATTCCTTTTTCTATATTTCCACTTGTTACTTCTTTTGCTTCTTTATATATTTTATATGATACATTTGATACTTTTATTTCATCCGTAAATTCTTTATATGGTATTTCTTTAATTATTACTACAACATTATTAGATACTTTTAATGTTCCAAAATCTACACTTAATATATCTAAACTATCTATTACTATATCATTATATAATATTTCTAATTTATTATTATTTATTTTTATATTTCCATTAGTAATATTTATATTATTTAAATCAATGTTACCGACAGTATAAATATATTTATCTGTTATCTTATATTTTGAACTTGTAATTCTTATTAATTTAAATGTGCCTAATACTTCATTATCATAACTGACTTCTAATAAATTATCTTTTAAACTTAAGGCACACTCTGTATTAATATCATCTTTATTAAATTCATTTACATTTGTATATATATTATCATTATTTAATTTATATTTTTTACTTGTCAAATTTAATATTTTAAACTCTTTTATTATATTATTTCCATCTTTTACTTGTAACTTATTATCATTTATTTCAAGTGTTCCATATTCTGTACTTAAGTTACTTAATATTGTTTCTTTATTTGTATCTGTTCCTGTATAAATATAATTATTTTTTATTATATATTTTGAATTTAACAATGGAGTTATAATTAATTCTTTTACTAAAATATTTTCATATTTTATCTGTAATCTATTATTACTAATATTCAATGCCCCATTAATTACATTTATATTATTTAATATATTATTATTTGATTCATTTACTACAAAAATAAAATTAGATGTTATTATATATTTATCACTAGTTACTTTAATTAATTTATATGTATCTAATAATTCATTATCATAACTTATCTCAACAACATTATCCTTTTCTACTAATGTAGCATTTGTATTTATTTTTGTTTTATCAAACATTTCAGAACCTATATAAACATATCTGTCACCAATCATATATTTATCACTTGATAAACTTAATATATCAAATTCTTTAAGTACTTTACCACCATCTTTTACTTGTAATTTATTATCATTTATTTCTAGTGTTCCATATTCTGTACTTAAATTTTTTAGTATCATATCTTTATTTGTATCTGTTCCTGTATAAATATATCCTTTTTCTTCATTTATCTTATATTTATTGCTTTTAAGATCTGTTACATATACTGTATATATTCCTTGTATATTACTACTACTGCTATCACCTTTAAAATATATTTTGTAATCATATCTACCAATATTTTCATTATTTATTACTGAATTATCTAATTTTGTATTATTTATTACACCATATTTATATTCTTTAGTAAAATTATTATTCAGTTTATAATTTTCTGTATTTATTTTATTCGATAAATCTACCTTATTATTTTTATATATAATTTCATCACCTAATTTAAACATATTATCAAATGTATATAAATCATTTATTTTTGTATTATAGCTTATATCTAAATTTGTTAATTGATTATAATAAACATGCAATTTTGTTAAATTTACATTATTGCTTGTATCTAAATTTGTTAATTGATTTCCCGAAACATCCAATTTTGTTAAATTTGTATTTTTGCTTACATCTAAATTCATTAATTGATTTCCCGAAACATTCAATTCTGTTAAATTTATTGCACCATTTAAATTCAATGTGTTTAAATTACTATTATATGCAATTAATTTTTCTAATTTTATATTATGACTTACGTCTAACTCTGTTAATCTATTTGTGTTTGTTGGAAAAATTGATCTAGTAGTAGACACATCTAATTCTTTTAAATTAATATTTTTACTCACATCTAAACTCACTAGATTATTTGCACTTAGATTTAAATTAGTTAAATTTATTATGCCACTTACATCCAAACTATTTAACTCATTATAACTCGCACTCAATTTTGTTAATTTATTATTATTTCCTATTTTTAAATTTTTTAACTGATTGCCCTCAACATACAAACTAACAAGGTTAATGTTATTAGCAGCATCTAAATTAATTAATTTGTTATAGTTTATCCATAACTCTATTAAATTCACGTTTTTTTCTAAATTTATATTTACTAAACTATTACGATCAGCATACAATTTTTCTAAATTTGTATTTTTACTTACATCTAAATTCGTTAATTTATTACCATCAACCCATAATTCTTTTAAATTTACATTATTAGTTACATCTAATGTTGTTAATTGATTATTGCTTACAAATAATTGCACTAAATTTGTATTTTTACTTAAATCTAACTCTGTTAATTGATTGTTATTTACATCCAATCTTATTAAATTTATGTTTTTACTTACATCAATATTAGCTATCTTTTCTCCACCAATTATTAAATCAGTTAAGCCTGTAATAAAACTTATACCTTCAACTGATTCAATATCTGAACAATGTAGTGTTTCAATAGTTTTTAATTGTTCATTTGTTAAGCTCGTTGTATATGGTAATTTTGTAAAATTTTCATAATTATATTCATCAATAACACAATTATAAAAATTTTGATCCGTAAAAGCTTTATTTGCAGGTGTTTTATAAGTGCTTGCTATTATCTTATTTATTTTTGTTGGATTTGTTACATTATAATTTACTCCTAATAATAAAACTATCATAAAATTTAATACTATTATTAATGTTATTGCTCTATCTCTATTCATTTATTTCACCCGCTTTTACTAATTAAACACCTGTAAAATCATTATTTTCAGTCGTTTTTTCTTTTTCTACTACGTTATCACTTAATTCATTATTTGTAATTGTTGTATTTTCTTTAATATTCACATCATTTTTTATGGTTGTAAAATCTTCAGCTGATATTTGTTCTAATTCTGGTTTCTTTTTTCTTTTTAATAATATAAATGTTATTGCTCCACCAGTAATTATTGTGATAACTATAATTAAGGTAATTATTAATGCATTATTTGATTTTTCAATATTTAATGTATAGGTTCTAGTGCTTCCGTCTTCTGCAATTACTTTAATTAAAACTTTACTTCCATTTTTTAAATTTTTATTACCACTTATTTTATATTCTGATTTTCTATCATCTAATATTATACTAATATCTAATTTTTTTTCTTTCGTTTTTATTGTATATTTATACGTTTTTTTATCAAAATCTATACTATGATTTTTTATTGTCAATGATTTAATATAATTATTTGTTGATAACTTATATCCTTCTTCTTTTCTTATTACTTTTACTACATATGTAGTTATTTTACCATTTTCTGCTTCTACTGTTATTGTAAATGTATTTTCTCCTACTTTTAATTTTTCATCACCTGTTATATTTACTTTAGATTTTCCATCTGTTGGTAATGCCTCTATTTTAAAAGTATCAACATCATATTCAACATTTATTTTATATTCTAATACATCTGTTTTAAAATCTATTTTACCTTCACTTAGTTTAATTTCTTTTAGTGTTGAATCACTACTTTTTCCATCTTCTCTATTTATATTTATTGTATATGTTTTTATATTTCCTATTTCATTTCTTACTTTTATATATATTGTATTATTTCCTGGATTTAAATTTATAGTTCTAGGACCAAATCCATTTTCAAAACTAGATTTTCCATCTTCTAATGATGCTTCTATTTTTACACTAGTTGTATCTTTATCAACATCAACATTGTAAGTTGTTGTTGATTTATTAAAATTTAAATTTCCCTTACTCAATGTCAATGATTTTAAATTATTATTACTACTTCTTGTATCTTCTCTATTTATATTTATTGTATATGTTCTCGTACTTCCATTTTCTGCGGTTACATTTACTCTATATGTGTTTGTCCCATAATTTAGATTAAATCTTCCTGTCCCTGTTACTGATGCCTTATTATCATCTTTAGTTGCACTTATTTGTACATTATCACTTGTTGTTGATAAATTATATACTAATGTATTTCTATTAAATGTTATATTTGTATTTGATACTGCCAATGACGATAAATAGTTATTTTTACTTCTTGTATCTGGTCTTGTTATATTTATTGTATATGTTCTTGTTACTCCTGTTTCACTTGTTACATTTATTTTAAATGTATTTGTCCCATAATTTAATGAAACTGTTCCAAGATTCCCTGTCATACTTGATGATGAATCTTTTTTTGTTGCACTTATTGTTGCTGTCTGACTATTTATTGTTGTTGAATAACTAGTTGTATCTGGATTAAAACTTATTGATCCTCCACTTATTGACAATGATGATAATCTATTTTCATTAGATTTAATTCTGATTGTTGCACTTACTGAATTCGCATTATAATCATTATATTCTGTATCTGATGCTGCTACGTTTGTTAGTCCTACTGTATATGTTTGATTTGATGTGGCATTACTTGGTATTGCTACATTTAATGTTCCTAGAGTTGTTGTACTTGAAAATCCACTTGTTTTTCCAAGTACAAAACCACTACTACTTCCTCCACTATAATCAGAAAAACCACTTGATGCTGTAAATCCTTTAAATGTTAAACCACTTCCCAAATTAAATGTTCCGTTTACACCATTTAATATAACACCTGATGGAGTTGCACTCATATTACAACTTATCTGTGCTCCTGCAGATGAAGTACTTGGACAGTTAATATTTACACTAAACCCTGCCGCATTAGCTGTAGTAGGTATAATACCTAATAAACCAATCAATAATATTTTCCCTATTTTGTTCTTCATTTTAAAAACTTCCTTTCAATACATAATTATTTTTTTATTTACATATGACTTTATTATTTTTACATTACTATTACATACCTTAAAAACAGTCGCGTATTCTTTATATGTATTTATTATATAATATTTTTACAAAATATTCTATATGTTAACAAAATTTGTTATAATATTTTAGGGTGAAGTTAAATGGCAGGAACAATTACACATGCTTATTTTGCAATAGATGTATATAATAAATTTGATGAAAATTTACATAATAGATTTAAAAACTATAAAGAAAACTTAAAAACATATGCACAGGGACCTGATATTTTATTTTTTTCAACTAATCTTTTTAATCATAAGAAAGTAAATAAAATAGGCAACTATGTACATAAACATAATACTAAAAATTTATTTATTAATATGGTTTCATATATTAAAAATAATCACTTAGAAAATAATGATGAACTTATATCATTTTTATATGGATATATTATGCATTATGCCCTTGATACTAAGGTACATCCATATGTTATATATAAAGGTGGCATATTTGATAAAAAGAAAAAAGATACATATAAATATAATTCAAAACATAGTGATATTGAAAGTTATATTGATGCATATATGATTAATAAAAATGAAAATATTAATCCAAGAAAATTTAAAATTCAAAAATTTTGTTTCAACTATAATAAAATATCAAAGGATTTATCTAATATGATTGATTATTCATTTAGTAACACTTACGGATTTAATAAATTATCATTTTATTTTAAGCAAGGGTTATTTAATATGAAACATTCATATAGACTACTTAGATATGATCCTTTTGGTATAAAAACATTTATTTATAAGTTTTTTGATAAATTACACCCAAGAAGTATAAAAGATTTTTATCCTGTATCTTATTCATATAAACTTAATAATAATGATTATTATTTAAATTTAAACCATAAAAAATGGTGTCATCCAAGATATAATAAAGAAACTCACACAGAATCATTTATTGATTTATATAATGATGCCATTAATGATGCTTTAAATATGATTAATAAAGTTAATATGGTTTTATTTAATAACGAAAATATAAATATTTTAGATGAAGTTTTCTTAAATTTATCATTCTCAAGTGGAAAAGAATGTAATGATAAAGCTAAAAATAAATATTTTGAATTTTAATGTATATTTTTTATGATTAATGTTAAGCATATTAATGGTGATAATATGTTTAATGGTTTTAGAATTTTAAATAGTAATTATATTTATTTGTTCTTAAACAATAACTATGAATTTGCAAGTGATATAAATACTAAACAAAAAAAAGAAAAGAAAATTATTGATGAATGTAAAAATTTCTTATTTTCACACAATCTATCCTTTAATGATAAACTATATTTTGTGTCTAATGGTATTGTAATTGGGTATATTACAAAAAACAATTTAATAAACTAAAAAAAGAAAGTTCATGCTTTCTTTTTTCTTTGCAATATTAACGTTTACTGAATTGTGGTGCCTTACGCGCTTTCTTAAGACCTGGTTTCTTACGTTCTTTAATTCTTGAATCTCTTGTAATAAATCCTTTAGCTTTTAATATTCTTCTAAATGAAGTTTCGCTTGATGGATCTGTATTTTTATCATATTCTAATAATGCTCTTGTAATTCCTAAACGGATTGCTCCTGTTTGTCCTGAGAATCCTCCACCAGAAACTGTTACATCGATATCAAATTTATCTAATGTATTAGTTGCTTCAAGTGGTTGTTTTAAATCCATAACTAATGTTGGAAATGGTAAATATTCATTAACATCTCTACCATTAATAGTGATATTTCCTTTACCAGAAGTCATTCTAACCTTTGCTATTGAAGATTTACGATGACCTGTACCATAATAAATTTTATTTGCCATAATTTTCCTCCTTAGTCTACTTTCATTTCTTTTGGTTGTTGAGCAATATGTTTATGTTCGTTTCCTCTATAAACAAATAATTTTTTACCCATTTTACGACCAAGTCTATTATGAGGAAGCATTCCCTTAATAGCTCTTTCCATCATTTCTTCAGGATATTGTTCAAGCATTACTTTAGCTGTTCTTTCTCTTAATCCACCAGTGTATCCACTGTGATTATAATACATTTTTTGTTCAAGTTTATTTCCTGTAAGTTTAACCTTATCAGCATTGATTACTATTACATAATCTCCACAATCAACATTAGGTGTATATATTGCTTTGTGTTTTCCACGTAATACATTAGCAGCTTTTGTAGCAACTCTACCTAAACTGATACCAGTTGCATCAATAACATACCAATCACGTTTAATTTCGGCTGGTTTTGCCATAAATGTTTTCATAATTTTTTCCCTTTCTCTCATAGATTAACCTCCCACAGTCAATCTATATGTGGGGTTTTATAAATGTACCAATTAAAATTTTACTAAAATTTGTTTATAATGTCAATAAATATAAGAAAAAAATCGCTATTTTTCAGCGATTCTTATTATTGTTTTAGTTACTTTTGATGAATAATTAACTTTTGGATCATTTCCTTTTACTTTAATTTCTACTTCATGATCTCCTGCACCTAATCCTTCAAGATCAACATATGCTTCAACATCAGTTGTTGTTATATTCTTGATAATTGATTCAACACCTTTTAATATAACTGTTACTTCTGTCGCATTTTCACTTGTTGCCTGTGCAGTATAATTAGATCCTAAGTTTACAACGCCTAATTTTACACCAGAAAGTTCTGTTGTAACTTCATCATCTAATTCAACTTTTACAGTTACAACTTTTTCTGATATTTCTCTAATACCTGTTGGTTTCTTTATTGTAACAGTATAGTCTTTATTAGATTTTAAATTATTTACATCTACTTTAACTTTAATACTATTTGTATTATCTAATACTTTTGAACTACCATAAATTGTTACTTTCTGAACATTTGTAGTCATATTTTTGATTGCTTTACCAAAAATTACATTACCAACTGGTTCTACTTCAAGTGGCACTGATTTACTTGGCGATTCTATTTGAATAGTTGCAGTTACTTTTGATGGAACCATTTCTACATCTACTTTAGATCCATTTTCATCATACGCAATTAATGGAATATCTCTTAATATGTTAGTTCCTGCTTTTGGATCAACCATATTACTTACATTAACTAATGCTTTTATTGTTGATACTTTTGCTATACTATCTTCTGTTCCTTTTATTATTACTTCATCGGTATCTAATTTTGTACTATTAATTGCTAATTTAGAATCTAATTTTTTTAGATTAACAATATCAGATTCAATACTTCTTGTTTCTGATTTTTTTGAACTAACAACTACAGTTACTACTGATGGATCAAGTTTATATTCAACTGAGGTTATTGATTGTTTATATTTTAAGTTTACTTTGTGAACACCAGGTTTTAAATCACTCAAATCAACAGTAACATCTTGTGTTGGAAGTTGTTTTGCTAAATAAAGATTTGCCTTTGTACCAATTAATGTTATATCTACGGTTTCAGGAAGACCTTCAACTACATATTCTTCATCATTATAAGTTGCAGAAAGAGGTATATCATATAATACTTCTGCATTTGTTTCAAGTAATGTTGTATTTTCTCTATCAATTATAAAGAAAACAATAATTGCAAGCACTAATGATAAAATTATAATACTACTTTTTTTAGATAAGGCCTTTTCTAAAGGTTTATCTGTTACTTTTAATTTTTCTCCAATTGATACAAAAAACTTTGTTATTGGAATTATTATTTTTTTATCTATAAATCTAAAAAATCTCTTAATTAATTTCATCTATGTCATCCTCCTCATCACTTTCTACTACAAATGTTTCAGATTTTGGCATTAATTCATCTAAAATCATTAATTTTAATTCATCTACTGATAAGTTGTAATTTAATTTACCACCTACAGCAAGTGATACTCTACCTGTTTCTTCAGAAACAATTATTGCAAGACAATCAGATTCCTCTGATATACCTATAGCAGCTCTATGACGAGTACCTAGTCTTTTACTAAATTTCATATCAACCGTTGTTGGGAATACTGCTCCTGCACAAGATATTTTATCACCTTGTATTATTACACCACCATCATGAAGTGGATTATCTGGGAAAAATATTGCATCTAATAATTCATTTGATATTTCTGCATATATTTTTTTGCTTCTTTCAATATATTCAGATAACGAAGTATCTCTTTCTATAACTATTAAAGCACCTATTCTATTTTTTCTTAAATAATCTACGGATAAGCCTATTTCAGAAACTAGTTTTTCTCTTTCTGAAACAGTTAATGTTTTATGTCTACCAAGTAAATGTGTTCTACCTAATTGTTCTAAAACACTTCTAATTTCAGGTTGGAATATTACTATAATTGCAATTGGTCCCCATGAAATAACATATTCAAACAATAATCCTATTGTTGTAAGACCAAAATAATCACTTATTATTTTAATAATTACAATTGCAAGTATCCCTTTAAACAAAAGTGAAAATTTTACATTTTTTCTTACATTTTTTAGTACATAGTAAAATACAATCCATACTAAACATATATCAACTATCTTTTTAAATATTGTCAAAAAATTCTCAAAACTCATAAATCCTCCTAAACCACATTATTTTTCTTGTTTTTTATGTATACAAATAATACAATCGCACCAATTATTATAACAATACTGACTGCTATAACGACTCCATAATTTATATTATAAACTTTATTATTTACACTAACATTAATTTTATCTTTCTTTATATTTTCTTTATAAGAAAATTCAATAGTTTTATATTCACTTGATTTATTTATATTCCATGTATAAGTATTTTTACTAACACTATCTGCATTATTTTTTACTACCTCAAACGGAATAGTTATATTTACTTTAACATCATCATATAAAAGGTTTGATGTACCATCTGATGATAATAAATTACTTTGAACCGCTTTAAATGTAATAACATCATTGTCTTTAGTAATTTTTACTTCATCAAAGATATCACTTTTAAATTTAGACGCATAATCTTCAATAGAATCATGTTGTGTTAAAGCAACCGCAATAGTATCACTATTATTTTCTCTTGATGTTATAGAAATATCCTCGTTTGGTCTTTTATACATATCAAACAAGTAATTTACAGCTTGTTTGTCCTTCTGCCTTGTATATGACTCCATTCTTTTAGTTTTTTCTGTTGCAACTACTTTTTCATTAACAGTCAAATCATCATTTAACGTAAGATCATATTCTACTGAACAACCAGAAAGTAATAAAATTAAGAAAAGAAACATAAATACTTTTATTTTTTTCATAATTCGCTCCAATTTATAATTTTTTCTATACAACAAAATTATATCACATTAAATACATTCGTACAAAATAAAAAGGTTTTACCCTTTTTAAAATATATTCGTATAATTATCTTCATCATCAGAGTTATTCATTGAAGATAACTTTTTCATTATGTTATCTAGTTCGTTATCACTAGAGTCAGTGGAATTTTTTGGTTCAATTTCAACTTTTTCTTTTTCAACATTAGTATTTATTTCAATACTAGGTTTATTACCAAATATTGTTTTATTATCAACACTATTATTCAATTTAGAACTATCAACTTCTGATAATATTTCTAATAATGTTTTATCATTACTATATAGCCCATCTTTACTATTAGATAACATTATATTAGCATCTGGATCTTGATCTGAACTAATAGAAGATTCTACTATAGGTTTTTCAGAATTATCCAAAGATAGATTATCTTCTAAAATATCATTACCTAATGCTACACTTGGTTTATTTTCTTCATCAAATAATGAATTTGTATCTAAACTTAAAGGTTCATTTATATTATTATCAATATTAAGTGGACTATTAACATCATCAAGTGAAGGATCTTTTTCCAAATTTAAAGGTTTATCTATACTTAAAGATGCATCTAAATTAAGTGGAGCCTCATCTTCATTAACTTCCATATTTTGATTATTTTGGTTAATTATATCTTCTTTCTTTGGTTCTTCTATTTGTACATTTAATTCTTTTTCTTTCTTTTCATTTGCCTCTTTAATTATATCTTCTTTTATATTTTCAGGAACCTGATCCTTATTTTTTATATCTTTTCTTACTCTTTTTGATTTTACGCTATTATCAATAAGATAACCAATTAAAACAAGTATTAAAAATACACATATTCCTATTAATAAATACGTATTTTTATTAATAAATGTCATAACATTATTAAAAACATCATTCATTTTTCTTCTCTCCCTTTTATTCTAAATACATTTTAACATTAATAAATTAAATTGTAAATAAAAAACAAAAAAAAAGAGATTAAACTAATAAGACATATACTCATCCATAAGTATAACCTTATTATTTTTTAAACTCTCTTTAACATTTATTATTCTTTGATTTGATGAACCTCTAAATTTAAGTTTAAAATTTTTCTTATCTATTTCAAATTTACCATCTACTAAAACATCTATATATGATATTAATTCCTTTGTTTCTTTATACTTATTACACATATTTTCTAATATATCAGTATCAAAGGTATAGCCTGAAAAACACCATATCGTTTTATTTGGTAATTCTTTTCTTATTCTTCTTAAAAGAGGTAATATTCCTTTTTGATTAACATATTCAAATGGTTCACCACCTAAAATAGTTATTCCTTCTATATAATCTGGTTTTAAAAGTTCAATTATTTTATCTTCTTCTTTTTGTGTATATTCATGTCCATATTTAAAGTCCCAAGCTTCTTCGTTAAAGCATCCTTTACATTTATGAGTACATCCACTTACAAATAAGGATACTCTAACGCCTGGTCCATTTGCAACATCAACTTTTTTTATATCTGCATAATACATTATAAATGTGTTACCCTTGCCTTAATTTCTTTTGTTTTTCCAACATTCCAGAAATTTTCACCTAAATATCCACATGTTCTTCTTGTAACATTCATTTTAGTTTTATCTTTGTTACCACAGTTAGGACATTCCCATTCGTTATCATCATTTATAATTATTTCACCATCAAAACCACATACATGACAATAATCTGATTTAGTATTAAATTCTGCATATTGAATATTCTCATAAATAAATTTAATTAATTCTTTTAATGCATCTAAGTTCTTTTCCATATTTGGAATTTCAACATATGAAATACATCCACCTGAAGATATTGGTTGGAATTGACTTTCAAATTTTAGTTTTTCAAATGCATCAATTTTTTCTCTAACATCAACATGGTATGAATTTGTATAGAATCCTTTATCTGTTACATCTTTAATACTACCAAATCTTTCTTTATCTATTCTTGCAAATCTATAGCATAAACTTTCTGCTGGTGTTCCATAAAGAGCAAATCCAAGATGTGTTTCCTTTTTCCAAGTATCACATGCTTTTCTTAAATATTTCATTAATTTAACTGCGAATTTTTCTCCTTCTTCAGTAGTATGAGATACACCTTTAACTAACATTGTTGTTTCATAAACACCAATATATCCAAGTGATAATGTTGAATATCCATCTTTTAGTAATTTATCTATTTTTTCGCCTTTTTCTAGTCTTGCGATTGCACCATATTGCCAGTGTACTGGTGAAATATCTGATGTAATTCCTAAAAGTGCATGGTGTCTACACATTAATGCTTCTTTACATAGTTCTAGTCTTTCATCAAGTAATTTAAAGAATTTTTCTTCATCATGTCCTGATAAAATACCTATTTGTGGTAAGTTTATTGATACAACACCTTGATTGAATCTACCTTCCCATTTATAGTTTCCATTTTCATCTTTCCAAGGAGATAAGAAACTTCTGCATCCCATAGGACTAAATACATTACCTTCATATATTTCTCTCATTTTCTTAGCCGAAATATAATCTGGATACATTCTTTTTGCAGAACATTTGCATGCAAGTTCTGTTAAATAATCATATTTACCACCTTTTAAGCAGTTGTTTTCATCAAGTACATAAACTAGTTTAGGAAATGCTGGTGTAACATAAACACCTTTTTCATTCTTAATTCCTTCAAGTCTTTGATTTAATATTTCTTCAATAATCATTGCATTTTCTTCAATATATGGATCTTTTTCATCTAGGCATAGGAATAATGTTACGAAAGGAGATTGTCCATTAGTAGTCATTAATGTATTTATTTGATATTGAATTGTTTGTACTCCTGATGCTAATTCATCTTTTAATCTATCCATAGCTAGTTCTTCAATTTGTTCTTTACTTAATTCTTTACCATGTTTTTCAGTTATTTTCTTAATAAATTTTTCTTTACTTTTTCTTAAGTATTTACCTAAGTGTCTCATATCAACAGATTGTCCACCATATTGGTTAGATGCAACTGCTGCGATTATTTGAGTTGTAACAGTACAAGCAACCTGAAATGATTTAGGGCTTTCAATAAGTTTACCATTCATAACTGTACCATTATCAAGCATATCAGCAATATTTATTAAACAACAGTTAAATATTGGTTGAACAAAATAATCCATATCGTGGAAATGTAATACTCCTTCTTCATGTGCTTTACTTATTTTTTCTGGAAGTAAAATTCTTCTAGTTAAGTCTCTTGATACTTCACCAGCAATATAATCTCTTTGTGTTGAAGCATACATTGTATTTTTATTTGAGTTTTCTTCTGCAAGTTCTTTGTTTTCATTTCTAATTAATCTTAAAATTGATTCATCAGTTGTATTTGCTTTTCTAATTAAAGCTCTATTATATCTATAAACAATATATTCTTTTGCTAATGCAAACTTCTTATATTCCATTAATTTCTTTTCTATTTCATCTTGTATATCTTCAACAAGCATTCTTTTCTTTTTTAAGTCTTCAATATGTTTTGTTATATTCTCTATTTGTTTTTCTGTTGCTCTTTCTTTAGGCTCTACCTCTTTATTTGCCTTTTCTATAGCTATTTTTATTTTAGCCCTATCATAATCAACAATTTTACCATCTCTTTTAATTACTTTCATACTACTTATCTCCTACTCTGTCATTTATTTTTTACACCCTCATTATAACAAATTTTTTAAAAATATAGTGTTGCATTTGCAACAAAAATGAAATATAATTAAATTAATTATTTTGGTTTTTTTCTAAACCTTTGGGAGGCCTTATAAATGAACGAAATAAGCATATTTAAAGGGATTGACGAACAAAATGTAAAGTCAATGCTTAAATGTTTTGAAGCAAAAACTATTGTATATAAAAAAGACACAACTGTAATTTCTAATCTCGCTAATACAAATATAATTGGTATTATTATTGATGGCACTGCTAACCTAGTTAAAAGTGATTATGATGGAAATAGAGTTATACTTGAAAAATTAGAAAAAGGTTCTATTTTTGGTGAAGTATTTACTTCATATTCTGATGAATTATCTGTTATTACAACAAGTACTTGTACTGTTACTACATTTGATTATGATCATATTATTAAAAGATGTAAAAAATCTTGTCCATATCATAATGATGTTATTAATAATATGCTTCAATTACTTGCTAAAAAAGTTGTAGTTATGAATAATAGAATTGATGTGCTTACTAAAAAAACAATTAGAGAAAAATTACTTGAATATTTTAGAGCAGAAGAAAAAGAAAACTTATCAAAAGTTTTCTATCTAAAATTAAATTATACGGAACTTGCTGACTATCTTGGTGTTGATAGAAGCGCACTTATGAGAGAACTTAAAAATTTAAAAAATGAAGGATTTATTGAAACTAAACAAAAAAGAATTAAATTAAATTTTTGATTTAAATGCATATGTACAAATTATATCTATAATAAATAAAATGCATAAAAGATAAGTTATCCATTTAGGAATTTTATTTACTATCTTATCCATCCATGGTTTAACTAAATATATTAAAATGATAGAACATATTCCCCAGATTAATGATATATCTAGTGCAACATATTTTCCAAAATGATATTTATGATCTGAATAATCCCAAAATACCCTATCAAAAGTAACTTCTAATAGTATTCCACCTGCGTATTCTATAAATGTTAATATTAAAACTATTATTATTAAGAATATTATTATTTCTAAGAATTTATTTAGTTTTAATTTTTTAAATATACAGTTAGATAAAAATAGTATTAAAATAGCTCCTAATCCATATACTGGTGTCCAATACCCATAAAGAAAACCACTTTCTAAGTTCCAATTAAATATTTTATACATAGTAGTTTCAAGTAAATGACCAAAAATACTAAAAATAAAAAAATAGTTTAAATAATACATAATATTCACCTAGTATTATTTTTTTCTATTTTTATTTTTTTATTCGTCTTAAATTAATAAATAGAATAACTATTGTTACTATAAGTGTTAAAAGTACAAACTGTGCTTTATGCTCTTTTACAAAAAATTTTAAATCAAATTTAATATCTTCTGGTGATGTTATATTTATTGTATCTAATATTTCATCATTATAACTTATATATAACGTTCCTATTTTATCACCTTTTTTTGTACCTTTTTCTACTATTGTTTTACCTTTATATTCATATTTTAAATCATCTTTACTAATTGTTTTTTTTAAATATTCTTTTACACTTCTATCCGATTTTATATTATATTCTTTGCCATATTCACTTTTTAAGTTAACTAATGTATCACCTTTATCTAGTATTTTCACATAATCATAATTACCAAAATAATATTCATATAAATTTTTTGTATCAATTATATTTTCATTTTTTTCTTTATATGGTGCACCTATTGTTACTGAAATAAATTCTGTTGTACCATTATTTGCATACGTAGCAAGGCAAAGTCCGGCATCAAAAGTAAATCCTGTTTTAGCACCTTTTACATAATCCATATTAAATGTACTACTATCTGTTATTCTTTTAAGTGGTCCATTCATATTTTTATATGTTTTTGTTTCAAATACCTCTTTAAATTTTTTATTTTGTAATGCATACTTAACTAACTTCATAACATCCCTAGCTGTCGAATGATGATTATCTCCTTCAATTCCTATTACATTTGAAAAATGAGAATTATTCATGCCTATTTCTTCCGCTTTTTGATTCATTAGTTTTACAAATTCTTTTTCTGAGCCACTAATACTATAAGCTGCAATTTCTGTCGCATCCGCACCTGACTTTAATATTATTCCATAAAGTATTTCATCGTATGTAAGAATATTTCCTACATTAAATCCTGCGACTGACAAATCATATGTAACACCTTTTAACATATCGCTTGTTACAACTACCTTTTGATTAAAGTCTTTTATATTTTCAATCGCAACTAATGCGGTCATCATTTTTGTTAAACTTGCTATATAAACTTCTTGATCTGCATTTTTTTCATAAAGTACTTTATCATCAGTCATATTATATAAAATTGCACTTTTAGATTTTAATTCTATCTCATCCGCATATACATTTAAGTTAAAAATAAAAAAGGACATAATAAAAATTAAAACACTTAATATTTTTTTCATACTTTTCTCCTAAAATAATTATATAACAAAATAGAATAAAATATCAATATTTGTTAACAATATATATGGAGGAGGAATAAAAAATGCAAAATGTACCTAATATAATATCAACTAAAGATTTATCATATATTTGTGATATGTTTAATTGGAATTTTACTACTGCTAAAAAAGCATTAAACTATAGTAATAATGTTACTGATAATGAAATAAAGGATGAATTATTAAATATATTTGATATGCACAAACAAATTTGTAACGGTTTATTAAATATATTAAATGGAGGAGAAAATGAATAATAAAGTACAAAATCCAAAAATAGAACTTGATAGTTCTATAGAAATGAATGATGAAAATTATTTAAATGATATTCTTGAAACAGAGAAAAATATGAGTGTTAATTTTACATATGCTTTAAATGAAGCAAGTAATGAAACATTATTTAATGAAATATATGAAATGTTTAAACAAATTAAGGCATCTCAAAGAAACCTTTTTGAACTTAGTTTTAGAAAAGGATTTTATACACTTGAAAAAGCTGAAACAAATAAAATTAATGAAGAATATAATACGCTTTTAAATAAATTTAATGAGATTGAATAAAAAAACTAGGAATGTAACAAAAGGGTACATTCCCAGTTTTTATTTTTTACTTAAAAATTATATTTTATCCACAATAATTAGAATGAGATGATCCAAGTGTACATCTTACACCTTCATAATAACTCATACCTTTATATGCATAAATATTTGATAATCCTGAAGCTCTAGCACCTAACATTGTTAATTGGTATGCATTATTTCCATCCAAAATAAATTCAGCTACTGATTTAGGGTCTTTTTCTACATTACTAAATACTTTGAAAAATAAATCTATCTCTACACCACGTAAGAAATAATTACTTATTATAATTTGTAAATTTAGTGTCATTACTTCTTTTAAATATGTATAAACTGTATCTTTCTTTACACCCTTTTCTTTCATTTAAAATTCCTCCCTTTTTCAAAAGATGGCCATTATATTATCATACAAATGTTTTTTTGTCAATTTTTTGAGAGAAATGATTTTATATTAGTCTAAACTTCAAAAGATGTTTCATCTATAAATTTATAATCAGTTTTGTATTTAAGTTCTCTAACTAATCTAAATAACGCATCATCTTTTGCTTTTGCTTCAATCATAACATCAATATCAACATTATACTTCTTTATCTTTTCTATAAACTGAATAAAATCATCGCTATTTATATAATCATGATGAGATCTAAAATCTTTTTTTGTTTTATTTTTAGGAGATGAAAAGTGAACCTTTGGTCTAATATCTTTCCATGTATCAAATATTTTCCCTAACATATCATCAATATTATCACATGGATTACATATATGATGATGGTAATCTAGAACCATAGGTCTATTTATTTTTTTACACAGATTAAGCACATCACTTGCATTATATATTTTATCATCGTTTTCTATTACTATAGAATTTTTAATATTATCTGGTAATTTATTAAAATTATTTATAAATCTTGTGATTGACTTTTCCTTACCAAATACACTACTTCCAGTATGTAAAACTATTACTGGACTTTTTATTTTTAATGCTTCAAGTATATTTATATGATATTTAAGAATTTCAATTGAATTATCAATTGTTTCTTTATTAGTACTATTAAGTACACAAAACTGATCCGGGTGTACATCAACTCTCATATTATTTTTGTCTATAATTTTTGATATTTTATCATAATAATCTTTATACGTATTTATATATTCAAAAGATACATTTTTATGTGTTGCGAGTGGAATTAATTTTGATGTTAATCTATAAAAATGAATATTGTTTTTTACATTATAATTTAATATTTTTTCTAGATTTTCTAGATTTGATTTTATAATTTTATCTAATTTTTCATTTTTATTTTCTTCTTTTAAATAATTTGTATATGTTATTGTACCAGAAGATGTTATATCAAGTGCTTTACTAATTGCAACATATCCAAGTCTTATTATCATTTTATTCACCATTTATATTATTAACAAAAAAAGAAGACTTATTTGTCTTCAATTAATTTTTTAGCAATTTTTGTTACATTGCCTGCACCAAGTGTTAATATTATATCGTTTTCTTTTACATGTTTCCTTAAATAATCTACAATTTCATCATAATCACTTATATAAATTGCATCAACATTATCTTCTTTTAATTTATTTACAATTTGTTCTTCTGATACACCATATATATTTTTTTCTCTAGCTGCATATATATCAATAACTATTACATGGTCAAAATTCATTAATGATTCTGCAAAAGAAGATAAATGTTCTTTTACTCTACTATATGTATGTGCTTCAAATATTACCCACGATGAATTAAATTTCTTTTTTAAAATAGAATCTGCAGTTGCTTTTATTTCTGTTGGATGATGTCCATAATCATCATATACATCTGCGCCATTAAATTTACCTTTATATTCAAGTCTTCTACTTGCTCCAGTAAATCCTATTAATCCTTCTTTTATCATTTCAATTGGTAATTTATACCATAAACATAATGCTATACATTCTAATGAATTTGAAACATTATGCGATCCTGCAACCCCTAAAGTAATTCTATCTATCTTTTCATTATTATGCATTAAATCATAACTTGCGCATCCTTCATCATTATAGCTTATATTTCTTGCATAGTAATCTGCTTTTTCATTCGTCATACTTGTAGTTAAAACACTAGCCCTAGTATGATTTCTTAAGTTATAACATCTTTTGTCGTCCATATTAACAACTAATAATCCATCACTCGGAAGCATACTCACATATTTTTGAAATGACTTTTCTATATTATCAATGTTTTTAAAATAATCTAAGTGGTCATTATCAATATTAGTAACAATTGCACTTCTTTGTTTGAAATTTAAATAACTTTCACAATATTCACATGCTTCAATTATGAAATAATCACTATTACCTACTCTATAGTTTCCATCTATGCATCTAAGATTTGCACCTATTTGAATACTTGGATCTAAATTAGCACTCATAAATGCACTTGAAACCATAGATGATGTAGTTGTTTTACCATGTGTTCCAGCAACTCCAATTACATCTTTAAATAACTTAGTAATTTCACCTAAGAATTTTCCTCTTTCTACCGTTTCAATTTCAAGGTTTCTTGCCTCTACCAATTCTGGATTATCACTTTTTATTGCAGCTGTATAAACAACTAAATCTATATCTTTTGTTATATTTTCTTTTACTTGACCAATATTAACATTTATACCATTACTTCTTAATTTTTCTGTCATAGCACTTTCAGACATATCTGAACCGCTCACTTTAAATCCCCAATTAACAAGTATTTCAGCAATACCACTCATGCTAATACCGCCAATACCAATCATGTATATATTTTTATAATTTCTTATGTTCATTTTTTATCTTTCCCTTACTAATTTTTTAAATTCGTCTCCTCTATCTTCGAATTTATCATATTGATCCCAAGAGGCACATGCTGGACTAAGTAATACAACATCTCCAGGAGTACATATATCTTTTACCACGTTCATTGCTTCTTTTAATGTATCATTTTTATAACATTTAATATTTAAATCAGTACAAAATTCTTCTATTCTATTTTTTGTTTCTCCAAAACAAACAACACATTTAACATTTTTCATTGAATCATCTAAATCATGAAATGAATGTCCTCTATCATATCCACCTAATAATAAAATTGTTGGTTTATCAAATGAATTAAGTGCAGTAATGGTAGACACACAGTTTGTTGCTTTTGAATCGTTATAATATGTTACACCATCAATTGTATCAACATATTCAAGTCTATGTTCAACACCTTTAAATTCTTTTAATACTTTTTGTATAACTTCATCTGTTACACCATATTTCTTTACTGCTATAATTGCTCCCATTATATTTTGGTAATTATGTTTTCCTTTTAATATTATGTCATCTAGTTTTATTACTAACTTACCATCATAATAAATTCCATCTTCATCATAATATGCAAGATTAGTTTTATCATGTCCATAATAAACTTTTGCACTTTTTATATCATCTGTAATTTTCATACTTACTTCATCATCTTTATTTATTACAGCTAAATCATCACTTGTATGATTATTAAATATTTTCTTTTTTGTCATTTGATATACTTCATATGATTTATGAAAATCAAGGTGTGTAGGAGTAATATTTGTAAGTACACTCACATTTGTTTTAAAATCATACATATCACATAATTGATGATCACTTATTTCAAGTACTAAATAACTATTTGATTTAATATCTCGTACAAAATTTGATAAAGGAATTCCAATATTTCCTCCTAAATATACATTATCAAATGAATTTTTCATAAATTCACTTATAAGAGTTGTTGTTGTTGTTTTACCATTTGATCCAGTAACACCAATAATATTTACTGATTTATCTAGAAATGAGTATGCCATTTCTATTTCGTTTATTACTTTTATTCCAAGTTCTTTCGCTTTTACTACTACAGGGTTATCATATTTAATTCCTGGATTTTTAATAACATAATCAAAACTATCATCAAGTAATGATAATTGGTCACTTGTTATAATAACTTTAACACCTAAAGATTCAAGTTCACTAACAAGTTCCTCTTTTTGTTCTTTACCATCAGTTACAATTATTTCATTATTATAATCACTAAGTAATTTAGCAGCCTCATATCCACTTCTAGCCATACCTAGTATAAATATTTTCTTATTTTCAAACATATTATCACCTTCTACCTTTGATTATATCATAATATATTTAAAACAATGAATAATTTTTTATTTTATCATTAATAATCTTGGCATTTCAGACATTTTTTCTACATCAATTTTTCTATTAACACCTTCTGACATCTCTCTCATTTGTATATTTCTATTATGTCTTAATATTTCTTTTGACATCATAATAATTTGATTATATTTATTTATAACACTAAAAATAGCTTTTCCTTCTTTTTCACTTAAATTGTTTATATAATTTATAATTCTAATATCAGCAAATACAATTTTATCACTGGTTATTTTATTTCTTGATATAAATTCATTCCCATAATGAGTTGTATTTCTAACTGTTTTAATATTTTCATCAACTAAAAAATCAACGATATTTGATTGACATGGGTCAAATTCATCTTCATCTTTATACAAATCTGTTAAACCTGTTACTGATAAAGATATTCCATCTTTACCATTTACATGTGATTCTATATCATCAATAAATTTTAAATAATCTTTTGAATATGATCTTATCCCTAAACTATTAAGCTCTTCAATAGACAATATTCCATGTTCTATTATTGAAGGTGCATATTCATAAGCTGTATTATGATGATATTGATAAGTTTTATCACCCTTATTTTTTATGACATATGAACATGCATATAACATATCTCTTATATATTTTAATACATATTTTTCTTTAATAATTACTTCATTCATTTACTACAACCTCTTATGTAAATAATAAATATTTATTATTTAAAACATATTTATATATTTTATCATAATGATAAAAGAATAACAATAATAAAAAAATCAATCTGTAACGATTGATAGTATTAATATTCAAATTGTTATTTTGACTTATGTCTCCTCTTTTAATCATTTTTAATCTCAAGTTCAATATTTCTCAAAATAGTATCCAATTTTTCTTTTCTATTATGACTAGTGTCCACGAAATTTATATTATATTTTTTGCATTCTTTTTTTATTGTTTTTCCTTTTGTTATCAGACTTTTAACTTTTTGCATTAATTCTTCATCAGTTAATTTAAATGTCCAATCATTTTCTGTATCATTAATACGAATATTATTAAAAAATTCTTCTGGTGTAATATCTTCTGGTGCAAGATAATAAATTATATTTTCATCTGTATTAAATAATCTATTACAATCCTCTACAGAAGTTTCACAACCTTCAACTACATAACCATATTTATTTCTTTCTTCTTTTTTAATATTTCTATTTAAATATTCTTGAATGAATAATTGAAATTTCTTATTATTTATTGCTATATCTGGAGCAATGTTTAATTCAGGATATATTGTTTTAAATGTATCCCTTATTGCATCAACGTGGATAACTTGATAGTTAAATTTATCAACAATCATATTTGCAAGAGTACTCTTTCCAGATCTAGGTTCACCAAAAATTATTACATTTTTCATCATATTCACCTTCCAAAATTTATATTTTTTATTTCATCAATAATGTTTTTATATCATTTTTACTCACTAGTTTTATTCCTAACTCTGTATATTCGCACAATTTTTGTAATCTAATATAAAATTTATCTAGTAATTTTTCTGAATAATCACAATCATATAATATTTTTACATAATAAATTACAGAACGCATAGTGATAAAACATAAATATATATTAATATCATTTATAGCAGATTTATATTCATAGGGCAACCTGTTTTCAAGATTTAATAAAAAATATTTTAAATCCGCTTCACTATATTTCATCTGATGAATGTGAAAAGCAATATCGTATGCTAAATCACCTACACAACTTAATTCCCAATCTATGTAATATACTTGATTGTCTTTTTTTATCATATTATTTTTATGTCTATCACCGTGAATTAAACATAAAGGTCTATTAAAGTTAATTTTTTTTGATAGTTGTTTCAATTTAAATATAGTAGATTTATTTATTCCTAATAAATTATAAAATACATCATAACTAGTGTTATATTCATTCCATATTTCTTCAGTATTTAAAATTTGATATTCAAAAAATCCTCTAACATTATCCCATTTGGAATATTTAGATAAACTTTGGAAATCAATTCTAATAAGTCCAACAATATTATTTATTATATCATCAATAACTATCTTGTCTATATTACTATAATCAGTATAAATATCATCTAATAAAGTACCATCTATATATTCTTCAACAAAGTAATCATCATAAAGCTCTAAAACTTTTGGTACATTCATTCCATATTTACTTAAAATTTCTAAAACTTCTGACTCTGGAATTGAGCGATAATATTCTTGAGTTATTCCAATTCTTCTTTGATATTTAACAATCTTTTTGTCTTCACTCATAACCTTACAATAATTACTTTTTTTCATAAATTCTTCACTTTCTTAATAAAAAATCAATCATTAGTGATTGATAGTATTAATATTCAAAATTTGGTGGACCTGAGGAGAGTCGAACTCCTGTCCAAAAATGCATACCAGAAAGCTTCTACAAGTTTAGTTAGTTTTTTATTTGTCCTAATTTATAAAAGAAACTAACAACCTACAAATTAGTAAGCCTATAATTATTCATTATTACTTTTAGGCAAAGTAATAATATATCTTGCTAAAGCTCGAATTTTCTATAATCTACGCAAGAAAAGATAATAGAAAATTGCATTTGTGACTAAACACCTACGGCTACACTATTAGTTCTGAATAGTGATGCAAATGCATCTTTAATTTTGTTTCCGTTTATTTTTTGTTTGCACACTGACGGGTGCCTCCGACTTGCCACTTAATTTTAAACATTTCTGTCGAAACCATATACAGGCCCATAACAAAATTATAGTATAAAATAAAGAAAAAGTCAAAATTAGAATCTTTCTTTTAATGACTTTTTCATTTCTCTATCTATATCTCTTTGTTTTATAGTTTCTTTTTTATCATAAGTATGTTTACCTCTTGCAATAGCTATTTCTACTTTTGCTTTTCCTCTTGCAAAATATACTTTTAAAGGTACAATAGTTAATCCCTTTATTTTAATTTTATCATTAATTTTTCTTATTTCATTTTTATGAAGCAAAAGTTTTCTAGTTCTAGTTTCTTCATGATTAAATATATTTCCTTCTTTATATTCTGATATAAACATATTTAGTAAAAATACTTCACCATTTTTTATTATTGCATAACTATCTTTTATATTAGCATTACCATTTCTAACCGATTTAATTTCAGTTCCAGTAAGTACTATTCCTGCCTCAAATTTATCTAATATTTCATATTCAAACTTAGCTTTCCTGTTTATTATTTCCATTTTTATTACCTTCTACTAAATTAAAATCAATAGTACTATTTTCTTTTGAAGCATTAGTTACAACGACTCTTACTTTTTGTCCTAGTTTATACATTTTACCTTTCTTTTCTCCTCTTAATGTATGAGTAGTTTCATCAAATGTATAATAATCACCTTTAATTTCAGATATATGTACAAGACCTTCAATCATATTATCTAATTGTACAAATAAACCAAAATTCATAACTGAAGAAATAGTTCCATCATATTCTTCACCAATATGACTTTCCATATACTCTGCCATTTTCATTGATTCTACATCTCTTTCACAATCAATAGAATCTCTTTCTTTTTCTGATGCATGATCACAAAGTGCAGGTAAATTTTCTTCCCAATACTCTATAAGTCTATTTAATTCTTTATCATTTGGCTCATTAAATATATATTTTCTTAGTAAATTATGTACAGTTGTATCTGGGAATCTTCTAATAGGTGATGTAAAATGTGTATAACATTTTGAAGCTAATCCATAGTGACCTAGATTTTCAGGTTTATAAACTGCTTTTTTCATACATCTTAATAATAATGTAGATAAAATTTCAAAACCTTCTTTGTCTCTCAATTGATCAAGTATTTTTTTCATTGATTTTGGATAAACAAAGTTTCTATCACCAACAACATGGTAACCAAGCATACTAATTGAATTTAAAAATTCTTCAACTTTTTCATTATCTGGTACTTCATGTACTCTGTATACAAAAGGAAGTCCCATATAGAAAACATGTTCTGCTACTGTTTCGTTAGCTGCGATCATAAAGTCTTCAATCATATTTTCGCCTTTACCACGTTCTCTTAAAACAACATCATAAGGTTTACAATTTTCATCAACTAATATTTTAGGTTCATCAACATCAAAGTCTAAGTATCCTCTTGCTAATTTTTCTTTTCTAAGAATTTTAGCAAGTTCCCACATTAATTTTAAATCATCTTTAAATGGTTCATATCCTTCAGGAGTTTCTTCATCATTTAATATTTTATTAACTTTTTTATAAGTCATTTGGATTCTTGATCTTATAATACTTTCAAATATATCATGTGATACTATTTTACCATTAGGAGTTATTTCCATTATACAAGATATTGCAAGTCTATCAACATTTGGATTAAGTGAACATATTCCATTAGATAATTTATGAGGAAGCATTGGTACAACTCTATCAACTAAATATACACTTGTTCCTCTAGAATATGCTTCTTTATATAATGCTGTACCTTCTTTTACATAATACGATACATCTGCAATATGTACTCCTAAAATATAATTTTCACCTTTTTTACTTATTGATATTGCATCATCTATATCTTTTGTATCATCACCATCAATTGTGAATATTGTCATGTCAGTTAAATCTTTTCTACCTTTTCTATCACTATCAAGAACTTCACTAGGAAGTGCATTAACTTCTTCCATAACCTCATCAGTAAATACATCATTTATTCCATGATCATATATAATAGATAAAATATCAACACCAGGATCATTTTTATGACCAATTATTTTAACTACTTCTCCTAAGTATTTATATTTACCCATTTCTTTTACTATACTTACTTGAATTTTGTGTCCATCTACTAAATCATCTAAATCTTTATTATCTAAAATTATTTCCATTCTTAATTTTTTATCATCTGGAATGAAATGAGGATTACCATCAATTATTTTGTATTCACCAACGATTAAGTTATTTTCTTTCTTTAATACTTTTACAACTCTTCCTTCTGTTTTCTTACCGTTTTGTCCTTTTAATTCTTCAACTACAACAAAATCATTATTTAAGGCACCATTCATGTTTTTAGCATCTATATAAATATCTTCATCTCTGCCATCTACTATTACAAAACCAAATCCTTTTTTATTTACGCTTAATCTTCCTTTTAGTAAATGACTATTTTCAAATAACATATATTTATCTTTATTTGATCTATAAACAGTATAACCTTCTTCTAATATTCTAAGGTCATCTAATAATTTTTTTAATTCTCCTGCAGTATTAAGATTTAACTTATCACATATTTCGGTTGCGGATAACGCTCTTTTTTCTTTTCCTAATAGTTCTATAATTTCTTCTCTCATATTTCCTCCACATAAAGCAAAAAGACATGAATATGTCTCTTACATTAATGACATTACTAAACAAATTACAAAAAATAATAATCCTAATATTAGTGTCATTCTACTTAAAAATAGTTCTGATCCTCTTTCTTTTCTTTGGGCAAAAAGTTCAGCGCTTGCACCCATCATTATATTACTAGCACTTTCTGCTTTTCCACTTTGTAATAAAACAACTGTTATTAAAAGGACTGATATTACTAATAATGCTACTTCCATCTTGATTCCTCCTCATTTAAAACTAATATTATTTTATCATATTTTATATAAATTGCAAATACCATACGGAAAAATATATAATAATCATAATTATTGAAATAAAAATATATATAAATTTCTTTTCTGATTTAAGTAATATCGAAATCGCAAATAAAATTGTTATAAATATTCCACCAAATATATAAAACATACTATATTTATCCGCATAACTATATATATAATTATCTTTAATAAATAAGTCAGATATCGCTAGTACTAAAAAATTAAATATGTTACTTCCAAGCATATTTGATATTGCCATGTTATAATTATTTAATTTTAATAGTGCAAATGTTGTAACTACTTCTGGAAGACTTGTTGTAATTCCTAAAAGAATCGCACCTATAGAACTAGATGAAAATTTTGGATACATATGCGCTATTTTATCTGCTTGATATGTTAAAAGTACACTTAAAACTACCATAACAATTCCAGTTAATATGAATTTTAATAAAATAAATTTTTGTTTTTCTTTTATTTCTTCTTCATCATTTTTATCATTTTTAAATACTGAATACATATAAACTAAATATGCAAAAAATAATAATAGAGACACAATATTTACTATTATATTATGGCATCCTAAAATGATAAATATGTAATCTGAAACTAATATTAAACATTCAAATATGTATTTATTTGATGTGTTTCTAAATAAATTAGATTTAAAAAAATATATGTTATAGACTGCTAAAACAAATATGTTAAACATATTACTTCCAACAATGTCACCAAAAGATAATGATGCATTATCTAAAACAACAGCAGATACACTTGTAACAAATTCTGGGAGACTAGTTATTGATGCGATTAAAAGTCCACCAACAAAAGCTGCTCCTACTTTAGACTCTCTAGATAAAACATCTCCATAATATGATAGTTTTATACTCATATATATTGTACAAAAGGCTAGTAATAAAAAAAATATTCCGTCCAAATTATCACCCTCTAATGAAGTATATTAATAAATTGGACAAAATATTTATATTATTCATTTATTTGTTCATAAATTCTAAGTAATCTGTTATATTTGCATACTCTATCTGTTCTAGATAAAGAACCTGTTTTTATTTGACCTAAAGAAAGTCCAACAGCTAAATCCGCAATGAATGTATCTTCTGTTTCACCACTTCTATGTGAAATAATTGTTTTGTATCCTGCTTTTTTAGCCATATCAATGGTTTCTAAGGCTTCTGTTACTGTACCTATTTGATTAAATTTAATAAGTATTGCATTTGCAGCTTTTTCTTTTATACCACGTGCAAGTAATTCTTTATTAGTAACAAATAAATCATCTCCAACTATTTGAACTCTATCACCTATTTTTTTAGTTAATAATCTAAATCCTTCAAAATCACTTTCATCTAATGGATCTTCTATTGAAACAATAGGATATTTACTTATTAAATCCTCATAATAGCTAACCATTTCTTCTTTGGTTTTCTTTTCACCAGTTCCAGAGAATACATATAAATTAGTGTTTTCATCATAAAATTCTGAAGCAGCAACATCAAGTCCAAGTTTAACATCAATACCAGGAGTATAACCTGCTTGTTTAATAGCGTCAACTATATATTCTAGGGCTTCTTCATTTGAACTTAAGTTAGGTGCAAATCCACCTTCATCACCTACTGAAGTATTATATCCTTTTTCTTTTAATACTTTTTTAAGGTTATGGAATACTTCTGCTCCACATCTAATTCTTTCTCTAAAATCTTTATTTTGTGGTAATATCATAAATTCTTGGAAATCAAGTAAATTATCTGCATGAGCTCCACCATTTAAAATATTCATCATAGGATATGGTAAATCTTTTCCATCTCCAACATATTCATATAATTCAACATTTTCTTCATTTGCAGCTGCTTTAAGACAAGCTAATGAAACTGCAAGCATAGCGTTTGCGCCTAAATTACTTTTTGATTTTGTTCCATCTAATATTATCATCTTATTATCTATTTCTTTTTGATTTTTTACTTCCATTCCTAGTATTTCAGGTGTAATCTTTGTTTTAACATTATTAACTGCTTTTAAAACACCTTTACCCATAAATCTACTATCATTATCTCTTAATTCTAATGCTTCATTACTACCAGTTGATGCTCCACTTGGTACACTTGCGCGTCCAAACGCACCATTTTCTGTAAGTACATCTACTTCTACAGTAGGATTACCTCTTGAATCTAAAATTTCTCTTGCTTTTACATCTATTATTTTACTCATAATATCATCCTCCAAATTAATTATAACTCAAACTTTAATTTATGACATACTTTTTATATATTTTGTTGTAAAATAAAAGTATAATATTAATAATAATTATGCTATAATATATAAGTAAAGGAGTATAACTTATGGAAATAATTCAAATAACTAAAGAAGAATTTGATAAATTTGCAGAAAATTATCCAAATAAAAACTTCTACCAAACAGGTGCATATGGTACACTTATGGATAGACATTCTTTCGATGATTATTATTTAGCTATGAAAGATGAATCTTCAAATATTAAAGCCGCAACTTTAATTTTAATAAAAAAAGAATTATGGGGTTATAAATGGGGATATTGTCCAAGAGGTTATTTAATTGACTTTAATGATTTCAATTTACTTGAAACATTTACAAAACTATTAACTCAATTCTTAAATAAAAGAAATTTCATGTTTGTTAAAATAGATCCATACATTATTTATAAATCAAGGGATAAAAAAGGAAATGTTATACCAGGAATAGACAATAGTAAAACAGTAGATGATTTAATTAAACTAGGATATGAACATACTGGATTTAATTTAAACTTTGAAAATTTGAAACCAAGATGGAATGCAGTAACAACAACAAATAGTACTGAAGATTTATTTTCTAGATTTAATAAAGAAATAAGAAATAAAATAAGAAAAGCAGATAAAATGGGTATTGAAATTCTTCAAGGCAATGCAACAACAGTTAAACAATTTTATTCTCTTATCGATAAAAAACATTCTAGAAAACTAAATTACTATCTAGACATGATGGAAATATTAGGAAAAAAAGATATGATTGATTTATATTTTGCTAAATTAGACACAGCTAAATATATAGAAAAAAGTAAGGAATTATTTGAAGAACAAGAAAAAAGAAATAATGAAATAAATCAAGAATTAGAAGAAAATATTAACAGCAATAATACAACTAATATTATAAAAAGAAAAATGGCTTCAGATATTTTATTAAACAATTGTAAACAAAATGTAATAAATGCAACTAACCTTTATAAAGAATATCCTTCCGGAGTAATAATTGGTGCAAATGCTATAATAAAATATAACAAAGAAATATTTTTCCTAATTGATGGATATAAACCAGAATTTAAAAGATATTGTCCTAATCATTATTTAAAATATCAAATTATGGAAATATTTAGAAATGAAGGTTATACAAGAATGCATTTAAATGGCATTTCCGGTGATTTTAATAAAAATAGTACATATTATGGTCTTACTAGATTTAAACTTGGATTCGCATCAGAAATAGAAGAATATATTGGTGAATTTACACTAGTAATAAATAAAAGAAAATATAAAAACTATCTTAAAATGAAAAATGCAAAAGATTGGTTAAATACTCCTGCATTTCAAAAAAAATAAATTACTTTTCGTAATTTATTTTTATTTACAAGCAAAATAATATACAGTATAAGAATATTTATATCTCTCCCATGATGTATCATATGATGTCTTTAATATTCCATCAGTAATTTTCATAGTAACATTTGCTTGCATATCATTACTAGAACCAGAATATGCATACCATATATTATTATTAAATCTCTTATCATAAAAGTTATAATCATATTCACTACCCAACATATGACTTACTAAAATGATTGTTGGATCAAAACCAAGATTAATTTCTAATTGAGAATTTGCAGCATGTTGTACTGTACCTTTAACGCATTTATTTTTTTCATTATAATCATACAAATCATTTAATGCATTTTCTACTGTTGTATCCTTATATGTTACATCACTTGATAAATATTTTGTAGTTGCATACACTGTTCCACTTATACATAGTACTGCTGTTACTATGATTGTAGATATAATTTTAACATTATTTTTTATAAATTTTTTCATATATTTCACCTCTAATTTTCATATAAATAATCTAATGCTTCTTTTACATTTGTTACTTGCCAATTTGAATCACTAGGAGTAAATTCTACCATTGATGCATCTATTTGTACTGTTTCACTTGAACAATCTTTTGAAATAATATTATAACTATTTCCATCATATCTTACTTTATAATTATTCATACATAATGTTGCACTTGTAACTTTACTATTTTCTATAGTTAAAGTCCCACTTGTTGGTTTATCACCTTTGATGTTTACTGGTAATGCTCTTACATTATCATATATCCCATCCTCTATTTTTGTATTAGTACCATTTACTTCTGATATTGCATTATTTTTCTTTACTGCATCAATATATAATTTAGCACTTGATATTGCTGCACTTTCTCTTGAATTTTCTATTACATTTAATATCTTTGGTACTGCAATTACCATAATAATAGCTAATATTACTATTACCGCTAATAATTCTATTAATGTAAATCCTTTTTCTTTATTCATTATTTTCCTCCTATTTACAAGCTACATAATAAACATCATATGAATATGTATATCGTTCCCATGAAGTACCATATGATGTTTTTAATACACCATTATCTATGCTTATTTTATCTTGCTTTGTAACATTTTTTTCTCCGTTTTCATACCAAAAATAATAAAAGTAACCATTTTTATTATCATATACAGTATATTCATAAGCACCACCATGCATATGAGTAAATAATAAAATTTTTGGTTGAAAACCAATATTTATTTCTATTTGTGAATTTGATTCATGTTTTAAATTACCTGTTACGCATTTTTTATTATCATATAATTCATTTAATGCATTTTCTACTGTTGTATCTTTATATGTGACATCACTTGATAAATATTTATTTACTGCATACACACTTGGTATAGTTATTACCATTCCTAAAAGAAATGCTAGTATTACTTTTATATTTTTCGTTATCATATTTTTTCTCCTACTACTTATTATGGCACAAAAAAACTAGCCTTATTCTATATTTAAGTTTACCATTCACTATTTTCTTTGACAAGTACTTTTCTAATTTTTTATATTAATTTACTATATTTTTACAACAAAAAAAGTTCTTTTTCAAGAACCTTTTTTTATTTATTATTTATCAATCTTAGTAACAATACCAGCACCAACTGTTCTACCACCTTCACGAATAGAGAACTTAGTTCCTTCTTCTAGAGCGATAGGAGCAATTAATTCAACGTGCATTTTAACATTGTCACCTGGCATAACCATTTCAGTTCCTTCTGGTAATGTAACAACACCTGTTACGTCAGTAGTTCTGAAATAGAATTGTGGACGATAATTTGTGAAGAATGGAGTATGTCTTCCGCCTTCTTCTTTACTTAATACATATACTTCGCATTCGAAAGTAGTATGTGGAGTAACTGAACCTGGTTTAGCAAGTACTTGTCCTCTTTGTACTTCTTCTCTTGAGATACCACGTAATAATACACCTGCGTTATCTCCTGCTTCAGCATAGTCTAATTGTTTACGGAACATTTCAATTCCTGTAACAACTGTTTTCTTAGTATCATGTAAACCAACGATTTCAACTTCGTCGTTAAGTTTTAATTGACCTCTTTCAACACGTCCTGTAACAACTGTTCCACGACCAGTAATAGTGAATACATCTTCAATACTCATTAAGAATGGTTTGTCAGTATCACGAGTTGGAGTTGGAATCCATTCGTCTACAGCGTCCATTAATTGTTTAATAGATTCAACATATTTTGGATCTCCTTCAAGAGCTTTTAATGCTGAACCACGAATAATTGGAGTATCGTCACCTTCGAATCCGTATTCATTTAATAAATCACGAACTTCCATTTCAACTAACTCTAATAATTCTTCATCGTCAACCATATCACATTTGTTTAAGAATACTACCATTCTAGGTACTCCAACTTGACGAGCAAGTAAGATATGTTCACGAGTTTGAGCCATAGGTCCATCAGTAGCAGCAATAACTAAGATTGCTCCATCCATTTGAGCTGCACCTGTAATCATGTTCTTTACATAGTCAGCATGTCCTGGACAGTCAACGTGAGCATAATGACGTTTAGCAGTTTCATACTCAACGTGAGCAGTATTAATTGTAATACCTCTTTCTCTTTCTTCAGGAGCTTTGTCGATATCAGCGAAATCAACTGCAGATCCTAAAACTTTTGTAATAGCAGCTGTTGTAGTAGTTTTACCATGGTCAACGTGACCAATTGTTCCTACGTTAACATGTGGTTTTGAACGATCAAATTTTTCTTTTGCCATTTTAATTTCCTCCTTTTTTATTTACATCTTATATTTTATCTAACAATTGAACATTTTTCAACTGTTTTGATACTATTTTATCATTTATGACAAAATATTTATAACAACAAGGTGTATCAAATACACCCTGTTATTAATAACTTTTAATTACCGCTTTTTTTGATAATATCTTCAGCGATATTTTTTGGTACTTCTTCATAGTGGTCAAATACCATAACGAAGTTTCCACGTCCTTGTGTATTAGAACGTAAACTTGTAGCATAACCAAACATTTCAGAAAGTGGTACCATTGCATCAAGTCTTACAGCATTTCCTTGTGATTCTTGACCAAGTGGACGTCCACGACGACTAGTTAAGTCTCCCATAACATTACCAAAATATTCATCTGGTGTAGTTACTTCAACTTTCATAATTGGTTCAAGAAGTACAGGTTTACATTTATTCTTAGCTTCTTTTAAAGCAAAGCTAGCTGCAATCTTAAATGCCATTTCGTTAGAGTCTACATCATGGTAAGAACCATCAAATAATGTAGCTTTAACATCAATCATAGGATATCCTGCAAGTACACCAGTTTGAAGTGCTTCTTGTAATCCTTTATCAACAACTGGAATGTATTCACGAGGAACAACACCACCAACGATTGCATCAACAAATTCATATCCTTTATCAGGATTTGGCTCAAATTTAACCCATACGTGACCATATTGTCCACGACCACCAGATTGTTTGATATATTTACCTTCACAATCAGCAGCTTGACGTAATGTTTCACGATAAGCAACTTGAGGTTTACCGATATTAGCTTCCACTTGGAATTCATCTTTCATACGAGTAACTAAAACATCTAAGTGAAGTTCTCCCATACCAGCAATAACAGTTTGACCTGTTTCTTGATCAGTATGTACTCTAAATGTTGGATCTTCTTCAGCTAATTTTTGTAAAGCAATTCCCATTTTTTCTTGATCTGCTTTTGTTTTTGGTTCAACAGCAACTTCAATAACTGGTTCTGGGAATTCCATAGATTCAAGAATAACTGGTTTCTTTTCATCACATAAAGTGTCTCCAGTAGTAGTATTCTTAAGTCCAACGATAGCTGCAATATCTCCAGTATATACATCAGATATTTCAGTTCTATTATTAGCATGCATTAATAATAAACGACCAACGCGTTCTTTTACATCTTTTGTAGAGTTTAATACATAAGAACCACTTGATAAGTGTCCAGAGTAAACTCTAAAGAATGTTAAACGACCAACGAATGGATCTGTCATAACCTTGAATGCTAAAGCACTAAATGGTTCACTATCAGATGGGTGTCTAACAGCTGGATTACCATCTAAATCTGTTCCTTCAATACTTGCAATATCAGTAGGAGATGGTAAATAGTCAATAACAGCATCAAGTAATAACTTAATACCCATATTTCCTAAAGCTGTACCACACATAACTGGGAAGAATTTAACATCAAGAGTTCCACGACGGATAGCTCTCTTAATCATATCAACGGTTACTTCTCCACCATCTAAGTAAGTATTCATTAACTCATCATCATATTCAGCAACTGCTTCAATAAGATCATTATGTTTCTCTTCAGCAATATCTTTAAGATCAGCTGGGATTTCGATTTCCTTAGCTTCTTCATCTTGTTTACCATCATATTCGTAAGCTTTCATAGTAACAAGATCGATTACACCATGGAATTCACTTTCAGCACCAATTGGCCATTCAATAGGTTTAGCGTTAACACCAAGACGAGATTTGATAGTACCTAAAGTATATTCAAAGTTAGCTCCCATCTTATCCATCTTATTAGCAAAGATAATACGAGGTACACTAAATTCAGTAGCCTGACGCCATACAGTTTCAGTTTGAGGTTCAACGCCTGCTTGTGAATCAAGTAAAGCAACAGCTCCATCTAGTACTCTTAAACTACGACTAACTTCAACAGTAAAGTCTACGTGACCTGGAGTATCGATGATATTCATACGGTAACCTTTCCAGTATGCAGTAGTTGCTGCAGAAGTAATAGTAATTCCACGTTCTTGCTCTTGTTTCATCCAGTCCATTTGGCTAGCACCATCATGTGTTTCACCAATTTTATGAATCTTTTTTGTATGGAATAATACACGTTCAGTGGTAGTAGTTTTACCAGCATCGATATGTGCCATAATTCCAAAATTTCTTGTTTTGTCTAACGACGTTTCACGAGCCATATATTAATCCTTTCCTACCAACGATAATGTGCAAATGCCTTATTAGCTTCTGCCATTCTGTGGGTATCTTCACGTTTTTTAACTGCTGCTCCAGTTC
>ERZ773192.106-NODE-106-length-96883-cov-14.459557_pt1 | contig 96883 bp, 92 predicted proteins | sample MGYA00581010_ERZ773192 | MGnify/ENA primary metagenome ERZ773192 (study PRJEB29015, sample SAMEA2737741) | human gut metagenome | biome: human gut; feature: human-associated habitat; material: faeces | place: China | collected 2012 ...
TCGGCGGTATCATCTACTATATCGTTATCGGTATCGTTCTCTGGCTGAAGATGCCTAGTGATGATCTGAAGCTGTTCACAGCGATCATTGTTGCAATCTTCCTTGCAGTTCCGTATCTGAAAGGAAAGAGCAAAAGCTCCTTCAAGAAAGCCGGAAAGCGTTCTGCAGCGGCTTTAAGCAGTGCGTCAGCAAAGGAGGGCAAATAAATGTTAGAGATTTGTAATGTACATAAAACCTTCAACCTTGGCACGATCAACGAGAAGCACGCCTTAAATGGCGTAGATCTGACTCTTGACGAAGGCGATTTCGTCACCGTCATCGGTGGAAACGGTGCCGGCAAGTCAACGATGCTCAATGCCATCGCAGGCTCCTGGCCGGTTGATGAAGGTTCTATCCTGATCGATGGTGTAGACGTCACAGGACTTCCTGAATTTAAGCGTGCCACATTCCTTGGCCGTGTGTTCCAGGATCCGATGACCGGAACCACTGCAACCATGCAGATCGATGAGAACCTTGCACTGGCAGCCCGCCGTGGTCAGAGACGTGGTCTTGGCTGGGGTATCTCCAAGAAGGAGAAGACTCAGTTCCACGACCTGTTAAAGACTCTCGATCTTGGTCTTGAGGATCGTATGACCTCAAAGGTCGGTCTGTTGTCCGGTGGACAGCGTCAGGCAGTCACTCTGCTGATGGCATCCTTAAAGAAACCGAAGGTTCTGCTTCTGGATGAACACACCGCCGCACTGGATCCAAAGACAGCGGCAAAGGTGCTTGCCCTCACTGATAAGATCATCGAGGAGAATCACCTGACCGCTATGATGGTCACACACAACATGCGTGATGCAATCGCACACGGCAACCGTCTAATCATGATGAACAACGGACGTGTGATCCTGAATATTTCCGGCGAGGAGAAGAAACGTCTCACCGTAGAGGATCTTTTAGTAAAGTTTGAGGAAGTATCCGGAGAAGAGTTTGATTCCGATAAGGCTTTGCTCGGATAGGCTTAGATATTTACGTTTCAGGGTGTATCAAAACGAATCCCCATCTGTTATAATGGATGGGGATTTATTTTTGTAAAAATGAGCGGTTTAGTTCTCCATTTTCAGAAAGGATAGAAAGATATTATGTTACATTTTGGAATAATCGGCGCAGGAAATATTGCACATAAATTTATCGAAGCAGTCCGCATGACAACAGAGGCAGACGTCACTGCAGTTGCAAGCAAGTCCATGGAGCGCGCCAAAGCGTGGGCCAAGAAGGAATCACTTTCTGTATATTATGACAGCTACGAAAAACTGCTTGCCGATCCGGACATTGATGTGGTCTACATCGCAACACTTTCCAATGCACATTATGACAATATCAAGGCATGTCTTCTGGCGGGCAAGCATGTTATCTGTGAAAAGCCAATGACGCAAACAGGTGCACAGGCCCGGGAGGTCATCGATCTCGCACGCGAGAAGCATTTATTTCTGATGGAGGGAATGTGGTCACGTTTTCTGCCAAAGTCCACACACGTTCGTCAGTGGATCCGGGACGGACGCATCGGCGAGCTTCATCTGATGCAGGCAAATATCGGCTGGAAAGCAGATAAGGAATACAGCAGACGTTTGTTTTATCCGGAGCTTGGCGGCGGTTCCCTGTACGACATCGGCATCTACCCTCTGGAGCTTCTGCCCTACTATGCCGATCAGAAAATCCTTTCCATGCAGTTTCTGAAAAAGGACTATCCAACCGGCGTCGATGATATGGTCAGTTTAAATCTTCAGCTGGAGCACTGCATCGCCAACATCCAATGCTCCTTCACGACCAAAATGCCGGAGGATGCTTACCTCTACGGAAGCGATGGTTACATTCACATTCCTAAGATCCATTTCGGCAACCGTGCCCGACTGTATGATCTGAACGACCGTCTGGTGGAGGATTTCCATGAGGGCGAGGAAAACGGATTTTATTATGAAGTAAAAGAAGTAATTTCCTGCATACAAAAAGGACAAACCGAAAGTGCGGTCTGTCCTCTGGAAATGACATTAGAAAATGCGCGTTTGTTTGATCAGGTTCTGAGGGGAGAAGGAAGGAACTAAAGTGCTTACCCGCATTGTATTCTCGTTCCGCTGGTGCCATCGAGTATGTCCCATATTCGGGTCAGTGATACGATGACCGCCGTTCTGCCCTGCCATTGAGTGACAAAGCGTTTTGCCGCCTGCATTTCTAATTTTCAGAAGTATACTTGCGGACATAAGCAAGCAGTGCCTTATAGAAGCATTCCATTGGCGGTGAAACAATTCCCGCACCGATCTGTCCTACGCCTGCATCCTTATGGGCGATTCCGGTATTGATGATCGGAAGGATCCCTGTCTCGATCACCTTAATCATATCAATTCCCATTGCACTCCCCTTAAAATTCAGGCTTGGCAGAGCATATACCGGGTTACTGTCCACGCAGATACTGTACATTTTTCGGGACACTGCCAGCGCATCATCCGTTGTTCCTCCAACGAACTGTACAATTGCCGGAGCGCCGCCCATGGCGAAGCCGCCGATCCCCATCGTCTCCGTGATCGCGCTGTCTCCGATATCTCTGTTTGCATCCTCTTTGCCATAGCCCGGGAAGTAAAGTCCCTCAATATAGTTGGACTCTCCCTCAAACCATTCCTCTTCCGGAAGACCGCTGACCTTAATACCGAAATTGACACCGTTTCGTGCCATAACCGTGAGCACGGTTGCATATTCTACGCCCTTTCCTGCCGCCAGACAGATCTTACATGCCGGCATCGACAGATTGAGGAAATAGTGATCGTTTCCCGCAATAAATGAGAGCACTCTCTCAAGCACCTCTTTATCCTCCACTGCCTGCAGAAGAAGCAGACTGATCTGCTTATAGAAAAGACTTGTCGCCGCCTTATTTCTGTTGTGACACTCATCGCCCATCTGCAGTGCCTGCGCCGTGATCAACTGAATATCAATGCCGTCCGTCAGAGCAAGTGCCTTATGAAGCGCCGGCGCAAATTCATCCCGGATCCATGCAAGGCGGTTTAATACTTCCTCGGAATATGCTCCGAAACGAAGCACCTTTCCAAGTCCCTCATTCACGTTACAGTATGCATATGTACCATTGGTCATATCCTTGATCACATGAACCGGCATGGATGAGGAGATCACTCCTGCCATCGGACCCACGGCATGATAGCTGTGACATGCTCCGAAGGTAATCTTTCCTTCTTCGATGATCTTCTCCGCCTCAGTGGCATCAGAAGCCAGCCCCTCATAGATCACGGCTCCGATCACAGCTCCGCGCATCGGACCACACATTTCATCCCAGTCAATATCCGGTCCGGAATGAAGAATCGTCGTCTTGGTCATTCCCGGAATACATTCCAGTGCCGGACGGATATCAACCAGCATCGGCTTTGCCGCACGGATCCTTGCGATCACCTCCGCATTCGCCTGCGCAATTTTGTCACGCAGCGGTTCGATCGCATCCAGCGCAGCAAGAATTTCCTTATTACCGCCCGCAACCGGCTTCCAGTCTACCTGACAGACCGTTGCCGCCTGTGCCTCCATGTCCTCCTCAAACCGTTTCAGTCCTACATTTATAATAGATATTTTATCCTTGTTTAATATTGGATTCATCTGATGCACCATCCTTTCCCACACAATTCCGGCAAACAAACCGCTTCCGCATATGTCTGTTTATTTATTGTGCCGACACGAGTTCACAGGCAAGCTTCACTGCCTCAATATTGCTCTCCGCAACCATGCAGCCCGCATCCTCCAACAGCTTTTTCTGCTGCGCTTTATTCTGCGAATCTGCTTTTGTCCCGCACACATACGTCACAAAAACCACCTCGCGTCCTTTTTCTGCCGCAAGTTTTTTTCCTTCCCGGATCGTGTCGATCGTCCCTCCGACAGGATCTGCACCGGAGCCATATCCCAGTTCAAAATCAAGCAAAACTACTGCTGTCTCCGGATCCTTACATTCCTCGAGAATTCTTTCATTGCGAATCGTCGGGTCCATCATCGGATGCGGTCTTCCATTCGTAAACTGATCGTCACCAAGATCCAAAAGCACATTTCCATGACTCGCAAATACATCCTCCAACATTGAAGATTCCTCATGGGAAACATTGGAATATACGTCCTTTAACTTATTCTGCAGATAATAGAAGCTCTCTGCGCACAGGGTACCGCCACAATAAAGTCCGCGAATATATTTCTGTTTCGGTGAAAAAGAGATGGTATCCGCAATAATATTTTCGCACGGAAGAACCACGGTTCCACGGGAAAGCTCAACTGCTTTTGCCGCTGCTTCCCGCAGGGATTCTGCCACGATCACATTTTCTTCGGAAACCTCGACAGGCTCTCTGTTTGTGATCGCAAGAACCACCGGTTTGGTCAGCTCTTCACGGATCAGTTCCCGGATCTGCTCAAACACTTCACTGTCCGGTAATTTGGACACCATAACAATGATCTTTGTCCGCTCATCTGCCTGCAGCAAACGAAGCGCATCCTTCATCATGATCCCGCCAATCTCCCGGCTAAGATCCCGACCGCCGACTCCGATTGCATTGGAAATACCGCCACCATATTCGCTGATCAGCGTCATTACCTCCTGCATTCCGGTTCCGGATGCCCCGGCGATACCGATATCTCCGGCATTGACCTGATTGGCAAAGCAGAGTCCCACTCCATTAATCAGACATGTCCCACAATCGGGACCCATCAAAAGCAGCTCCTTCTCATGTGCCAGTTCCTTCAGTTCTTTTTCCTGCATGACCGTAATATTATCGCTGAAAAGCATGACATTTTTGCCTGCTTTTAAAGCCACTCTCGCCTCACGTCCGGCGTATTCTCCCGGAACAGAGATCACAACCAGATCCGCCTCCTCTTCCTGCGATATCGCCTGTTTCAGGCTAGTATAATTTTCTTTCTGATGCTCCTTACCGCTCTCATCGCCCTTCAGTCTGCGCTCGATCTCCTGCTTTATCTCCTCTTCCTCTGTGCTATCGGAAATCTCAAAAGCGATCATCAGATCATTTTCATCACAGCTTTCCACCTCATCGTTGCTTAGACCAACGTGCTCCAAAAGCTCTTTGTTCATCGCGGTTCCCATGGACACCACGATATTGTCCACATCATCCCGCTTTTTGATCTGCGCTGACAGCGACATCAGCGTCACGGAATCATAATATTCATTTTTGCGTATCTCAATATATTTCTTCATATATTTGTTCCTCCCGAAAGTCCAAACAAAACGCCGCACATCATATCGGTTCCCGATGTGCTTCCATAACGGATCACATTATGTACGGCTCTTTTCTGCACCTCCCAGTCCCCCTGTGCCATTGCATCAAATAACTGCCACAGAGACCTTCTCACCAGACCACGCCAGGCATTTTCCAGCATGGCACTGCTGACTGCGCCGGTACTTCCACGGATCCAGTCCCGGTATCGATCCATATCCATCGCCCCGCGCCAGGAATCTCCTCTCGCGTAAGCTGCCGCAAACAATCCGCACAGGAAATCATCTCCCGATGGTGTCATACCGATTCCAAGCCCCAGAAAGCCGGATACCGCTTGCCGGATCTTACTTTGATAATCATAATCAAAACACCTCTGACTTGTACAAGCATTCTGATCTGCCGGTACCACTTGATCTGTGCAAGCCTTCTGAGTCTCTGCAGCCACTTGACCGGTGCCGGTTTTTCGATCCTCCAAAGCCGTCCCGGCTTCCAGAGCCGCCTGCAGACGATGCAGCCTCTCCCGAAACATTCTTCCATATTCATCCAGATACGGCTGATCAAATAACGCATCGTAAAGACTGCTTTTATTGCCGTATATTTCCACCAGATGACTGATCCGACTTATGGTCTGTCGGGAAATGTTCTGTCCGATTTCAGGGATATACGGAACTGTTTGGACCTGCACATGATCCATCGAAATATGAACTAAGCTGCCAAGACAGATCATATCCGTCTGCCAGACAACCGGATCTCCTGCCTTAAGCAGCAGGGTTTTCAAATCTATATCCTCCACAAGAGAAATGGCTCCCGCAAAGGTTTCTGTCCCCTGATTCACCAATGAGAAAAGCGTCCCCTGCTCTGTCACAACATTGATCACATGATGAAATACCGAATGGATCCTTCCGGAAAGCAGAACCTTCCCCGTCGTGACTTTTTCACAATCTGACAGATTTTGGCTGCATAAATTCACATCAGATGGTTCTCCTTCCACAGAAGACTGTGGAACGAAAATTTCTTCCGCCTGCAAATACCGTTTTGCATTACGCTTACGCATAGGCACGACACTTCTCTGCCACCGCCACGATCTTATGCTCTGCATCGGCAAGCCCGAAGATCGTGATTCCAAACGGAAGATCTTCTCCGGCATCAATACCCGGAACAGCAATCGCACTCATATCGAGCAGATTGCAGTGATTGGTATATTTTCCCATATCGCTGTTGGTATTGATCGGATCGCGCCGCACCTGATCTCTTGTGTAAGTTCCCGCACAGGTCGGAAAGATCATGACGGCATCCTTCAGCAGATTCCGGGAACGTCTCTTGTATTCCATCAGTTCATGCATCGTATCATACAGATATGCCGCCGTGTAATCCGGGCGGTCACCGGTCATAAGAATCTCTCTTGTCACCGGGAAGATATCCTCGCTGTGCGCTTTTACAAAATCTCCCAGATCACACCAGCGCTCCGCCACACAGGGACCTCCATACAACAGAAGCGCCGCTTTCTGATAAAAGCTAAGATCCACTCTCTGTACCTTGCAGCCCGTCTGCTTCAGGAAGGAAATCGTCTTGTCCCATGCTGCTTTGTACTGCACGTCATATGGTCCGTAGAACTCCGGTTCCTGCTCCGGCAGGTAAATACATTCCGGAAGCTTGTCCTCTTTTCGGGACACATCCTTCGACCAACGGTCGGATTCATCCAGCCCTCGTACGACCTCGTCCACCTTCATTGCCTCCTCCACGGAATCCGCAAAAACAGTGACGCAGTCAAGACTTGCACATGCCGGAACAACTCCCTTTAACGGCCATGCGCCACAGGTTGGCTTAAAGCCGGTCAGATGATTTAATGCCGCCGGGACACGTCCGCTTCCCGCGGTGTCTGTTCCCAGGGAAAAGCATGCCATTCCAAGTGCAACCGACACTGCCGAACCGGAGCTGGAACCGCCGCTGATCAGCTCAGGCTTCAGCGCATTTGAAACCTCCCCATAAGGACTTCTTGTTCCGACAAGTCCTGTTGCAAACTGATCCAGATTTGTCTTACCGATTGGGATTGCTCCGGCTTTGATCAGACGGTCAACCACCGTGGCGCTCTCCTCCGGCACATAAGTGTATGCCTTGCATCCTGCCGTCGTCGGAGTCCCTGCCAGATCAATGTTATCCTTGATCGCAAACGGAATTCCCCACAATGGCTTTTTGCCAAAATCCATCTTTCCAAGCTTCTCTATGTACGGACGGATCCGTTCCATATCCGGCTCAATGATCCAGATATTTTTATCGCTGTATTTCTTTGCTTTTTCTATGATTTCCTGCATCAATCCTGTCGGCGTTTTCTCTCCACTCTGATATGCTGCCTTCACCGATGCAATGGTCAGATGTTTTTCTTCCATAAACAACATTCCTTTCCTGTGTATTTTTTCATATCTTATAGTCTTATGATAACAATACGCTCCGGTGATTTCCTTGTGGAGATACCACAGCTTCTTACCACCCATTTTATGCCTTTATGACAATTTCTGTGTCCCCTGCACATAATACCGCCAGCCGCCATAGCCCGATATATCCACAAGACCTTCCTCTGCCCCCGCCTGACCGACAAAGCTGATCACTTCCTGCCCGTCCTGCAGGCGCATCTTGCCAAGCCCAAGCGGCGCAGGTATCATCTGCAGAAAGCTTCCGATCCTGGACAATGCAATGCGCCAGATCTCCACCTCAAGTTCTGTCCCGTTTTGTGCACAGACAAGCATTGGCTTCTCCGGCTCTGTCGCGGTTCTTACCATGCGGTACACCGGCGCTGTGTGGTCGGTTCTGTCATAAACTGCCCCCAGCCCGGTAAGCTGATGCTCCAGTGCAAAGCCTCTCATATGCAGTCCGCAGACCGCAAGCTCTACGATTTCCTCTTCGTTCATGTTCCCTCCAAATACTATCCGTTTTTTCGGACAGACTATTTTCTCTTCTATGCCTTTAACAAGGACTCCGTATCCGCAGTCCATCCGAAAATCGCCCCCTGCTGCGTGATCATCTGAAGAGAGGCCAGATGATCGGCACGATCATATGCCGCACTGGCATCCTCGATCAACAGACATTCGTATCCTCGGTCGTTTGCCTCACGGATCGTGGTCTGCACACAGACATGCGTCGTTACACCGGTCACGATCAGCGATTCAATTCCCTTTTCCTGCAGAATATCTTCCAGGGCTGTCTTATAGAAAGAGCCCTTACCACATTTATGGATCACGATATCCTCTTCCTTCGGATAAAGCTCCGGCACAATGTCATTGCCCGGCTCCCCCTGGATCATGATCCGTCCCATCGGTCCCATATCACCAATCCCAGCGCCCTGCTTCTTCGAGCGGCGTAGCTTACTCAGTGGACAGTCCGACAGATCCGGCAGATGACCTTCCTTTGTATAGATCACCGGCATGCCAAGACTTCTGCAATGATCGATCACTTTACCAACCTGCGGTATAATTGCCGTCACCTCAGAAATGTCATTGCCAAGCATCTCTCCGAAGCCGCCGTGCTCGCAGAAATCTCTCTGCATATCGATCACAAGAAGTGCCGTCTTCTCCGGATCAAAGGTATATTCATATGGTTTTGCATCTACTATCATTTCAATACATCCTTTCCTATGCCAACATATCTTTTATTGCTATTCTCCTGCCAGCTTCTCCAACGCCTCAATCACACTTGCCGAGTCAGACACGGCACCAAAGACACCACCCTGCATCGTGACCATTTTGATCGCTGCCTGATGATTGCCAAAATCAGTGGCTCCGGTGCAGTCCTCAAGAATCACACACTCAAAACCGCGGTCGTTTGCCTCGCGCATCGTTGTGTGAACACAGACATCCGTAGTGATTCCGGTCAGAATAATATTTTCAATGCCCTTCTGACGAAGGATCAGCTCCAGATCTGTCGCACAAAAGCTTCCCTTGCCCGGCTTGTCAATAATGATCTCGCCCTCCTTCGGATAAAGCTCCGGAATAATATCCCAGCCTTCTTCTCCACGGACAAGAATCCTTCCCTTCGGTCCCTTTGCGCCAATTTCCGCGCCGATCTGTGCGCTTCTCCAGCGCTTATTTTCCGGAAGATCCGACAGATCCGGGCGATGCCCCTCTCTGGTGTGGATGATCGTCAGACCCGCCACCTTTCTGGCTGCCGCAAGCAGCCTTTTGATCGGCTCGATCGCACGCCTCGTCAGGGAAATATCATATCCCATGGCATCCACATAACCACCCTCTCCGCAGAAATCCGTCTGCATATCAATGATCATCAGCGCGGTGTTGTCTGCTCTGAGATCTCCGTTATAAGGCCACTTGTAAGGTTCTGAATTTATATACATCATAATCACCATTCCTCTCTGTTTACAGGAAAAGCTGCCTCCCACATTGTTATAAGAAGCAGCTCCCCGATCTGAATTATTTCTTTATTTTGTGCTTCCGATCACACCATCGACCAGATAATCCATAGACTCGATCTCATCAATGGTCAGTGTCTGACCCTTCTTGCAGACGATGTTGCCCTTCTGATCCTTGATCTCATCGCTAAATGGATTGAAATCATCATTGATCATCTTATCCTTTTCCTCTTTGATCTTCTTCTGGGTATCCTCTGATACGCTCTTACCAAACGGAGCGATATCTACTACGCCCTCCTTCAGACCACCACGATATTTTCCATCATATTTGCTTCCGTCGAACTTGCCGTCGATCGCTGTCTGTACCATATCGATGAACAGGTCATCCCAATGCCATACAGCACCTGTCAGCCATGTATTTGGTGCAAGCTCTGACGCATCTGCGTGATCGCCGACACAGTAAACACCCTTCTGCTCACAAAGTTCAACGATCGTCTTGGTGCTGTCCTGATGCTGCGCGATAACATCAATGCCCTTGTCGATCAATGTGTTGGCGGAGCTTGTCTGCAATGCAGGATCACTCCAGCTTCCGGTAAAGATGACAGAGGTTGTCGCATCCGGATTCACTGATTTTGCACCCAGTTCAAAGGCATTGATATTTGCAAGAACCTGTGGGATTGGGAAGGATGCCACGAAACCAAGCTTATTTGATTTTGTATTGGCACCTGCGGCGATGCCACAAAGATAAAAGCTCTGCCAGATGGTTCCGAAATAGGTTCCAAGATTATCCATTGTCTTTAAACCGCCCTGATGGAAAAATGTAACATCCGGATATTTCTTTGCCACATCCATTGCCGGCTCAAGATGTCCGTAGGATGTCGGGAAGAGCACGGTTGCACCCTTCTGGATCATCTGCTCCAGAGCTCTGGATGCCTCCTCGGTCTCCGGTACATTTTCCTGACGCAGCACCTGAATCTGATCACCAAAATGCTTCTCAACAGCTATGCTGGCATTGTATGCCGCCTGATTGTATCCGTAATCATCTTTTGCTCCGACAAAGATAAAACCTACGGTTGTTTTCTTGCTGTCTGTTTTCTCAGAGCTTGTTTTCGCAGAAGAATCTGCTTCACTGGAACTGTTTGTTCCACTGGTATTTCCGCAGCCCGCCATCGAAAATACCATGGCACCGCAGAGGACGACTGACATCAATTTTTTCCAGATTTTCTTTTTCATAGTAATTACCTCTCTTTTCTTAATTATATATCTTAAGTTCTACGAATTCGCAGAGCTCTCAATAATCTTCTTTAATTCTGCAGGCATTGCCTGAACCTTCTTGCGGGATGCAAAGAACAATGCGCAGATTGTGAACAGATACGGAAACATCTGCAGGATGAATGTTGAAATATGAACGCCCTGTGCCTGCAGTAAAAGCTGCAATGCCTGTGCTCCACCGAAAATGTAGGCACCGATCATCGCTTTCTTCGGATGATATCCGGCAAGCACGACAAGCGCTACCGCGATAATGCCACGACCATTTGTCATATTTTCAATCCATGTATGTGTATAAGCAATGGCAAGCTGCGCTCCGCCGATTGCAGAGATCATACCGCCAAGCACGACACCAATATAACGTAACAGCTTCGGGTTTGCACCATAGGCAAATACAACCTCCTCGTCCTCGCCGGTTGCCCGAAGTAACAAGCCCAGTCTTGTCTTAAACAACAGATAACAAAGCAACGGACAGAGTATATAAGAAACATATACGAGAATGTCCTGATTAAACAGCGCTGTTCCTATGACCGGAATCCCGGACAGAACCGGAATCGGTATCACGCTAAGTCCGTCAATGGAAACGCTGACGTACTGCTGTCCCAGAAACGACGTAAGACCAAGCCCCAGAAACATGATCGTAAGACCTGTCGCAAGCTGATTGGCTTTTCTGCCGATGACCAGGATCGCATGAAGCAGTGCGAGGACACCGCCACCGATTGCCGCCATCAAAATACCGAGAAGCGGGGACTTTGTGTGATAGGTACACACATATGCCGCAAGAGCTCCGACCACCATACAGCCTTCGGTGCCAAGGTTGATCACGCCCACACGCTCGGTAACCGTCTCACCGTAAATGCCATAGAGAACGGAGGTACCACACTGGATCGCTCCAGATAATAAAGATGTTATGAACATTTCTTACGCCCCTTTCCTTTCCACAAAATGCCAAGTAGAACGAGTGCCATCAAAATCTTGGTTCCGGAGGATGGAAGACCACTGGACTGCTCCAGCACGTTACCCGCTACACACAGGAATCCGATCACCACGGAGGTAATGATCGCCGCCAGCGGATTGTTCCATGCCATCCATGCTGCCAGGAAACCGTAATATCCATAATTTACTCCGGTTGTCGTACGAAGTCTTCCTTCAACTCCGGCAATCTCTACCATACCTGCGATTCCGGAAATTGCACCGGAGATCAACATGGCAGCCATCTGGATCTTCGCCACTGAAAATCCTGCATGCTTTGCCGCCTCTGCATTTCCGCCGATCACACGAAGCCGAAAGCCACAGGCGCTTTTCTTTAAAACAAGCCAGGTGACAATTGCCACCGCCACAGCACCGAAGATTCCGATGCTTACACCAACATAGATCTCCGGCAGCCGGAGCTTATCTGCAATCTCCGGGGACATCGGCCAGCTGAAGGATTCCGGATCCTTGAGGATGCCATACACAAAGAAACTAACAATATCATATGCTATGTAATTCATAATTACCGTGGTCAGCGTTTCATTCATTCCCGCTTTGACCTTCATCAGTCCGGCAAGCCCGCTCCAGATTGCTCCACCAAGCGCTCCTGCCACAAGCATCAGAAGGATTCCAACCGGACCCGGCATGGATTTTGCAACAAAGACCGCCACAAACGTTGCAAGCAGAGCACCGATCGCGAGTTGTCCTTCCCCACCGACATTGACCAGTCCTGCCTTTGCGGAGATCGCAGTCGCCACGGCAACCATAATGAATGGAGACGATTTCACAACAACCTGCCCGATTCCGTAAGAATTACCCAGCGTGGACACGATCATATCCTCATAGATCTGAATGGGATTGACGCCCTGTGTCATCAGGAAAACGCCGAATATTACGACCATCACTGCCAGCGCGAGCACTGTAAGCAACGCCTGTTTGATTGATTCCGTTTTATCTTTCATGCTCTTTTCCTCCTATCATCAGATCTCCAATTTCCAGTGCCGATGTTGTCTTCGGATCTAACTTCTCCGTCAGGGTGTCCCCGCTGATCACGACAATGCTGTCAGATACAGATAACAGCTCCTCCAGATCCTCAGAAACAAGAAGAATGCTGCAGCCTTGATTTCTTAATTCCACCAATGTCTGATGAACCATCTCCACGGTTCCGACATCAAGTCCGCGGCTCGGATAGCTTGCCAAAAGGATCTTCGGCTGCTTCATCACGGCTCTTGCCAGCATACAACGCTGTATATTTCCACCGGAAAGTGTCGCAAGCTCTCTTGTTTTCTCCGGAACACCAAGCTCCTTTACGGCTTTGGATGTGTCCATCTTATCGGTCAGATCCTTCCAGTTGATTCCAACCTTTTTATAGGAAATCTCCGGTCCGTTCAAAGCGAAATGCTCATAAATCTTCATTCCGGCGACGACATTATCTCTCTTTGGATCCTCCGATACAAGTGCCATTCCCGCTTCGATCCTGTCCCGGATCGAGGACTTTGTCATATCCTTGCCGGCGATCGTAAGCTGTCCCATTTTCAGGACATTAACACCAAACAATGTCTCAAGAAGCTCTCGCTGTCCTCGTCCTGAGATTCCTGCCAGACCGATGATCTCGCCGGCTTTCATGGTCAGATTGCCGTGCCGGATCAACTCCCGGTGCTGTGCATTGTAGATGCTCATGTCCTTTCCTTCCAAAAGAACCTCTTCCTTTTCAAAGACCTTTTTCTGATCCTCATAATCGGTGTGGATCGTCACCTCACCACCCATCATTTTCGAGATCAGCCGCTCCTGATCGTAGCCGTTTTCTTTCTCTTCCCTCTCAACGATCTCGCCGTGGCGAAGCACGGTGATCACATCGGAGCATGCCATAACCTCATGAAGCTTGTGGGTGATCAGAAGGATCGCATAACCGTCATCGCGCATAGACTGAAGCATTTTGATAAATTCCTGTGCCTCCTGCTGTGTCAGCACACTGGTTGGCTCATCAAAAATCAGTACACGCATTTTTCCCATCATCAATACCTTGATGATCTCCACCCGCTGTCTTTGTCCCAGATCCATCTGACCGACCAGCATATCCGGATCAACAGGAATCTTATATTTCTGTGAGATCTCACAAATCTCCTTCTTGATCTCTTCCTTCGGACGTTTTCTTTTCTCCTTCGGAAGTGCCATCATGATATTTTCAAATGCAGTAAATGCCGGGATGATCCGAAAGTCCTGAAACACCATACCGATGCCAAGCCGCATCGCGATCTGCGGCGTCATATGAACCCGTTCCCTGTCCACTAAGATTTCTCCCGATGTCGGCTTATATGTACCGTAAAGCATTTTCATCAATGTGCTTTTGCCGGCACCGTTTTCTCCAACGATCGACTGAATCTGTCCGGCATATACGGACAAGTTGATATTTTGATTTGCTACAAAATCACCAAACCGGATCTTCAATTGATTTGTCTTAATGATTGGATTAAATTTGTTTATCTTCATCTTGCCGCCTCATTTCTATCTTTGAAATTCATGTTCCACAGTTTCAATGCAATCTGTAACTGCAACTGGATCTCCGCATCCCATTTCGGAAGTGCAAGCAGTTCCCTGATCTTCTCCATCCGGTAACTGATCGTGTTGTAATGCGTATACATACACGCTGCCGTTTCACGAAGATTTTGCTCTGTCCCAAAATAGGTACTCAGCGTTTCCAAAAGCTTTGTGTTATGCGCTGTGTCATATTCCCGGATCGGTTTCACAAAACGTTCCTCCATCCTGAGGATTTCCGGGTGTTCCATCGGAAGCAGTGACAGAACCGTGTAGCTTCCCAGATCCCGGTACCGGATCACTGCCCTTTTCAAATTGCAAAGTCCCGCGATCCGTTTGATCAGAAGTGCCTGTTGATATTCCTTTGCCAGAGAGGTGATCTCATCACCATCGCTGACATAGATGCATATATTTTCTGCCGGTATCTGCTGCTGCAGAAAATAGCGTTCAAACAACTCCTCAAGGTGCTCCAGCTGCTTTTCATTCAGGATCAATACAATGTTGTCCTCCAGCGTAACCACCAAAAATTTCTTTTCCCACTGCCGCATCAGAAATTTCATCTGCTGCTCCCGCATCGGCCGCCATTCCTCTTTATTCAAAATCGCCACACCGTATTTACTTTGACTGTCGATCTGAATGTCTGCGTCTGCCGCATATTTGAGAATATCCTGCTGATAAACAAGAATTCCTTTGAGACAGTCGATCAGGAAATTGGCTTTATATTTTCTTGCCTGCTCCCGGATAATATGATAATTTCTAACCTGTATGAAAAGCATCTGCGCGACGTTTTCCAGGATTCCTGCCTCCACTCCGGAAATCGGTTCTCCCGTGATCAGATTTAAAAGCATACTGGAAAGATTCCGGTCATGCACCTCCATCGTGTACATTTTCACCTGCCGGTTTCTCAGCAGCAGCTGGCTCATCTTGCCATCGGATGCCTTACTGCGGATCTTCTTACACACGTCATAATCAAGATCTCCCAGCCGCTCTTTTGCTCCGGGTGTCAGAAAACTTTTATTCATGGAATCAATGAGAAACAATGGAATGCCAAGCTCTTCCTCAATGCATTGCATTGTCTCAAGAATGTCTCTGCTTTGATTCATTTTCAGCAGAAGTGCCTCGGTCCTTTTCTGGATCTGCAAAAACAGATCGACAGATTTATTGGAAATTTTCTGAACCGCTTCATAAACCACATCCGCAAATACCGTGTCATCCGGCAGCTCGATCAGAAGCATATCCAATTCCCCTGCAATCGTAATGACCTCCTCCGGAATCGTCTGAATAAACCGTCTTGGCTTAATCGCAAATCCTGTGATATTTCGTTTTGCAAGCTTGCGAAGCAGTCGGATAAATTCTTCCAGATTATCTTTAAACGGAAATAATGTCGAAATAATGATCTCATCCTCCTCAACATATTTCTCAATGTCCGGCACCTCTAAGATGTTGACTTTACCGATCCTTCGATGAAGTGATTTCGGGGCAGATAACACTTTGGCGCCCTGAACGGCTGCCAGCTCCATAAATTCTTCACCGGTAATGTAACCAATACTTTTATTCATGATCTGCCTCCTTACTTCACGAATTTCAAAGACGATACTGCAAGAATAAAATCAAAAAGGCGCTACCAATGTCTTGGTAACGCCTTCGTTATCTCGTGTTGTCTTTGATTGCTACTATCATACTATCTTCCCATGGTCGATACATTGTGATGATGTAACAATGATTCGTATTTCTTTTTGTGATATTGTAATAATTTACGCTTACTATACTGCGTTTTCTTCGAATTTACAATATTTCTTTTCGCATAGTATGATACAGGCGGCAAACAGTATCATTGTCCTTTTCCGGAATTATCGCACAGGATTTTTCCATACAGTGCTGCAAGCACCTGCTGAAACAGCGTGCCGATCAGCACCGGAAACAGCACCTCTCCCGGAAAGGATGTCGTGGCGATCACCGCTCCCGCACTGATATTGCGCATACCTGCTCCATACATCATCGAAATCTGCGTGTCTCTGTCCTGTCCCATAAAACGGGCAATCCCCATTCCGACAAGGTAGCCGCCTGCAGCCAAACAGAGGATCAGCCCTGCCACCTCGAACCGCTCCACCGTCATATGACGGACGTATGGTGCCACCCCTGAGGAATTGGAAGCGACGACAAAGATCAGTGCCATTTTTGAAAACGGTGCCAGCTTCTTCGGAAGCGTTTCCTGCGCACGCCCCCTGCTGATCTCATTCAACGTCATTGCCGCCAGTGCCGGCACCGCCACCATAAAGATCAACCGGCGGATCATATGTGTCATGTCGATCGTCACTCTGGAACCAACGAAAAGCCGCAGGGTAAGCGGGATCAGAAACGGCGCCAGAACCGTGTCGATCACGATCAACGCCAGCGTCAGTGCACTGTTACCGCCGTAGATCGTCACCCACATCATACTGACCACCGCCGTCGGAACCGCAAACTCCAAAACCATACCAGTCACCAGATTTGCATTATCCGGAAATATCAGATTTCCAACACCGCATGCCACACCCGGGATCACAAGATGCAGCAGAAGCATGATAACAAGCAGCGCCCATGGTGCCTTAAACACATTTGCCACATCGCGAAACCGGGATTTAAGTGCCCCCGTAAACGTAATAAAAGCAAAGACATAGGGCACATACGGCACTCCATGCTTTGCAATCTGCGGAAACAACACTCCAAACAGCAGGCAGGACGGCGTCACAAATGCCATCCAGCGCTCAATGAAATCGTTGAATTTATAAAGTCCTTTCATAATTAAATCGCTTCCTACTCTTTCTGTCTGTTTTCTCTGTCAAGTAATCTCCCGAAGCCTTGCCTGAACCAACCTTTCCAAAGAATCACGAAACCTTTCATCATCTTCCGCTGTCCGCTTTTTCGGACCCTTGATATGATTCTTGTGAGAGGAGCGGCGTGCCTTGCGGTTCAGATGACGCTCCATCAGCATCTGATCGATATTCTCATTGGTGTACCACTTTCCGGACTGATGGATCGCCGCCGCACCCTTTCCAAGTGCCATCGCGGCTACACCGTAATCCTGCGTCACCACGATATCGTCCCTCTTACAAAGGCTGATCAGCTTATAATCAACGGCATCCGCCCCTGCTCCCACCACGATCACATCACTGTAATCAGAGCGCAGCACATGGTTGGTATCACATAAAAGCGTCACCGGAATATGGTGACTTCCTGCAATCTTCTCTACAATATCTACCACCGGACAGGCATCCGCGTCAACAAAAATTTTCATGATCTTTCTCCAATATTTATATGTACTTTAACAATCTTTGCCCAAACAATGTAATATGGAACCGCTCCACATGATTGGCACTAATCGTCCCCACCGTCGCCCGAAATTCCACCTGCACAACTCCGAGATTTTGAAATTTCAGCAGCGATCGCATCAGATACGCCCATTCCATATTCTCGTTGCCGTCACGATCCACAGCCGTCTGATTTAAAATACGCCCCATATCATCTATATTGATCATATTGAAAAACTTTGTAAAATCCTTCCAGAAAATGGTGTTCTCTCCGTAAATTACATTACGATCCTGCCACCGTGTCGGCGTGAAAAATCCGCCTCCCACGGAGTCGTTTTCATGGCTTTGTGCCGCATTCTGCTGTGCCTCTATATATTTCTGATTCTGTTGCGTCCGCTCCCCTTTCTCGAGGAAATGCTTCAGCCTTTTCAAAAAACGGATATCATTGGCATTGCAGGCAGATACAATCTCGCATATCTCCTCATCCATTTCCTGCGCATCCTCCATAAGATATGCGATCATGCTGTTGATCAAGGTATCTGTCGTCTCAGGAAGCGCCGTCAGACACAAATGTTTGAGATTGTTGCGAAACACATATCTTCCATGCTCGTCCAGACATTCCAGCCGTTCCTGCAGCCTGTCCACACTCACCGTCTGCTCATTCAATTTAACCTCCAGCTCATGCAGACGCCGCTCGATGCTCGCCGCATCGAAAAAGGCACCAATCTCATTGACCACGCTGGCGATCACCGGCACTGCGAGAAGCCGCGGATCGACCGCCGGAAGGGCTGAGATAATGGCGGAGGCGATGTTGAGGAGCGGACGCGCCACGGAAGGGCGGGAGTCCAGTGAATCGGGGGTGTTATTCTCGGACATGATTACTCTCCCTCAAACTCCCGGTTCCACATCCTTGTATCCAGGATCTCCTCATACGCATCTGCTGCCGCATCATACTCCGCCTCTTCCTCGATATCCTCCATCTCGAAGTCATCATTTCCAAGGTCGATCAGCCGGAACACATAATACTCCGTTACATTCTCAACATCGGACGGAATGACTGCCGCATAGAGACGTCCATCTACCTCGTAGATCTCATCCACATAGAAATCCTTCTCCAGACCGTCCTCATCGGTCAATGTCACCATCGTCTCCTCAAAACCATACTCTTTATCTGCCATAATCCTGATTTCCTTTCTGATCATTGTCTGCCGGTGCGTCAGTCTGTCAGGCACCGAATACTCTTATCACGCCTATTATATCCATATTCTCTCCCAAAGACAATCCTTATGTCATCGATTCTAATTCCATTCCACAACCTCCTGAATCAGGGACAGTCCCCATATCACATAGGAGCCAACTGCCCCTGCTCCCAATACCGCCACGGATTATATATTCATAATCCTGCATCTTCCTTTCCTCTCAAAGCCATAGTTTGACATCATCATTTCTATAAATTACAGACCGCATACAATGGAATATTTTCCATCCATCCCTGATCCATATACTTTAACGTTGAAAAGCGCACCGCCTTATTCGGCTTATATTTATCGCAATATGCTTTTAGACTTTGCGAGCGGATATTCTCACCGGCTTTCACCTCGATCGGAACAATATCCTTTCCCTTTTGAATCAGAAAATCCTGTTCAAAGGTTGCCTTTTCTGTGGCAAAATAATATGGATTATACCGCGTATCTGAAATTAACTGCTGCAAAACATATTGCTCAGTAAGTGCTCCTTTAAATTCGATAAAAATATCGTTGCCTTCTAATATAGATTCCGCTTCCAGTTCGCTCATTGCCCCTAACAAGCCCACATCCAGTACAAAAAGCTTATATGCATTCATGCTCTTATACGCCTTCAATGGCATATTCGGTTCATTCACGCGATTCACTTTATAGATAAGACCACAATCTACCAGCCACTGGATTGCAATCTCGTACTCACTGCTGCGCGCACCCTTTTTTATCTGTCCAAAGAAAAACTTTTTATTTTCTTTGGCAAGCTGTAACGGAACCGAGTCCCATACAAGGCGAATCCTTGGCAGAGTCCGCGCATCCACATGCTTTCCAAAGTCGCCCTCATACTGCCGCACAATATCGTTTTGAATCTGACGAACCTCCGCATAATCCCTGTTTTGACGAAACTCGTCCACAACCGCAGGCATACCGCCTACATAATAATAATTTTTTAACCAGAATAAATACTTCTCCGAAAAATTATCAATCAAGGCATAGTCCTTCGCCGCAAGGGCATCTGCCAGGCTCTGTTCATCCATCGCATAGAGAAATTCCCGAAAATTAAGAGGATACAGATCCAACAGATCTACCTTCCCTACCGGATAAGAAACACCTTCATGAATTGTCACGCCTAAAAGCGAGCCAGCGGCAACAACATGATATTGCGGTGCTTCCTCACAAAAATATTTTAACGATTCCAACACCTTGGGAGAATCTTGTATTTCATCCAGAATAATCAGTGTATCGCCCGGTGTGATCGTAACGCCCGACTCGATATTTAAATTCATGAGGATACGTTTTATATCAAAATCCGCCTGGAACACATCATCCATTCTCTTATTATTATAGAATGAAATATATGCTGTTTTCTCATAATGCGTCTTTCCAAATTCTTTCATCAGCCACGTCTTACCAACCTGTCTGGCACCCATTATGATCAGGGGTTTTCGATTTATTTTCTCTTTCCACTGCAAAAGAGCATCCATTGCTGTTCTATACATACTTAATCACCTCTTTATCATTATCATACCACATTTTTTCTGACCTATTCAAGTATATATACTACATTTTTTCTGACCTGGTTCCATGAATTTATTACATTTTTTCTGATCTGGTTCCCTTTATTCGCTACATTTTTTTTGACCTGATTCCATAAAAATGTACCAGTCAAAAGGATCGGACACGAAAATACCGCCCCCCAATCGTTAGATTTCCCATTCTAACCTTTGGAGGGCGGTACAAGTTGTAATTGCAGATCAGGATGCAAGGCTCAAATTACCTTTTGTCCCCAACATCCTATTATTATTCCAAACCTGAAAACGCCTTTTCATACAGTGCCAGCACATCCTTTTTCGTCGTGCTTCTCGGGTTCACGGCGATATTACCGCTCTTCATGGCATCGTCTGCCATGGCGTCAAATTTATCCCGGGTCACACCGACTTCTTCCAGACCGGCAGGGATTCCCAGTTCTTCGTTGAGATCTAACAGCTCGTCCACCAGCATGTCCGGCGTAAACTCCTCCAGGGCAGCCGGAAGCTTCGCAATGTAATTGTAGATATTGAAGTATTTTCCATGATCTGCCAGCGCATTGTATTCTACAATTGTAGGAAGAAGAATTGCATTGGCAACGCCATGCGGAACATTGAAGAAGGCACTGACCGGATGGCTCATGGCATGGACATCGCCGAGACGCGCCCATGAGAACGCAATGCCGGCAAACAGGCTTCCTACAAGCATATTTTCGGCTGCCTCGATATCGCTGCGGTTCGCTGTGTAGCGGCGGATATTCGCACCGATCAGTTCCAGTGCCTTCTCTGCCATTGCATCCGAGAATGGAGATGCGGCCGTGGAAATATATGCTTCAAGCGCATGTACCATCGCATCAATACCACATGCGGCAGCCACAGATACCGGAGCCGTTGTGAGCAGCTCCGCATCCAGGATCGCATAGGACGGGATCAGCTTGTAACTGAAAACCGTCAGCTTATAATTACGGCTGTGATCGGTGATGACCGAAAAAGCGGTCACTTCGGAGCCGGTTCCTGCCGTAGTCGGCACGGCGATCAGCGGAATGATGTCACCCGGCACTTTGTCAGCGCCCTCATACTCCGTGATGCTTCCGCCGTATTTTGCAACAACGCCGACCGCCTTTGCAACATCCATCGGAGAACCGCCGCCAAGGGCAACGATGAAGTCTGCGCCGCTTGCCTTGTACGCTTCTGCGGCTTTATCTACGGTTTCCACGGAAGGATTACCTTCCGTCTCCGTAAATACGCTGCTCTCGATCCCCTTTGCTTTCAGTGCATCTGCACAGGAACCCACAATTCCCATTTTATTTAAATGAGGACCGGATATAATAAATCCATGTTTTCCTCCAAGCTTTTCTGCTACCTCCGGAAGCTTCGCAAGACTTCCTTTTCCCACAATGATGTTCTGTGGTACCGAAAACGTAAATTCTTTCATTGTAATCCTCCATTCCTGCCACTACAAAAGTGAACCGATATATTCCCGCTCCAGCACGGAGTTGATTGCTGCATCGATCGCCGCATCCAGCGCCGCATTGATCTCTTCGTCACTGGACTGCAGTGCTGCTGCATCCTCATCGGAAATGATCTCGACAAGGGAGCCGAATTCTTCCTTATATTTCAGCTTGCAGACAACGAAGAAGACTCCACCAAGCACGCACCAGCCGCCTGCCATTGCCCATTCCTGCCAGACGAGTGTTGCGCCGGAGCCCGGGATCATGTACATCAGGATCATAAATGCGGACATCAGCACCGCCATGGTCCCAACAAATTTATAAGGGCCAACCTTGTACGGTCTCGGCATATCCGGCTCCTTCTTACGCAGAATCAGGAAAGACAAAGAAACCATACAATAAGCAAGACAGCATCCAAAGTTTCCGGCATCGCATACCCACACCAGCATCTTACGTCCGGCAAGCGAAGCCAGACAGGAAAGCAGTCCGATCAGATACAGGGAATTAATCGGTGTCTTATACTTCGGATGAAGCTTTGCAAACATTTTCGGAATCATATAAGACTCTGCCATCGAATACATGGCGCGGCTTCCACCGATCATGAATGAGTTCCAGCTTGTCACGATACCACACATACCGCCGACGATCAGTACCTTGGACATGACCGAGCTGTTAAATGCCTTTGCCATCGCATCGGCAGTCACCAGACCGGAGCCTCCCATGGCCGCCCCAATCTCCGTGTGATTTAGTACATATCCCACCGCAAGAATGATGAGTGCGTAAAATGTAACCGCCATCACAATGGAAAGAAGCATCATTTTACCAATCTTCTTTAACGGCACATTGATCTCCTCTGCCGCCTGCGGAATTACGTCAAAGCCAATAAAGAAAAACGGGGTTGTCACCGCGACTGCAATTACCGCCTTAAACGAAGTCATTGTATCTTTTCCCAGAAATAGCTGCCCATCCAGATTAGAGGTATCTCCGGTCACAACCGATGCAACGATCAGAAGAATACCGACACCACCGATGATCACGGTGAGAACCGTCTGCAGGATCGCCGCCGTTTTGGCTCCGCGGATATTGATATAGGTGATCAATATTGACATGATGATTGCCACGGCAAGCCATGATGCATAAATATCAAAGCCTGCAACCGAATAGAGATACCCTTTTAAGAATCCCGGATATATATAAGTAACGATCGTCGGAAGCGCACATGCCTCAAAACACACAACGCTGACATATCCCAGCACGATCGCCCAGGTACAGATAAAGGATCCTGTCGAGCCCATGGCACGGTGACTGAATACATGCTCGCCACCACATTGCGGCATCGCTGCCGTCAGCTCGGCATAGGTAAGACCGATGAAAAAGATCATGATACCGCCGATCACAAAACCAAGCGCCGCACCGAGCACACCGCCCTTGACGATCCAGTCTCCACTGGATACCACCCAGCCCCAGCCGATCATTGCGCCGAAGGCAATGACCAGAATATCCCATGCACTAAATACCTTGTCAAATTCCGAAGCTTTCTTGTTCTCCATCACAGTCACCTTCCTTCTTCTGCCGTATCCTCAGTTTTGGCAAGTGCCTTTACAACAAATTCTTCAATATATTTTGCAGTTTCTTCCACTCCGAGAACACTGCTGTCGATCAACATATGACGATTGTGTCTTGCGCCACGGTTTGAGCCTGTCATCTGCTTGTAACGGGCATGAAGCATCTGATCATTTTCACGGATCAGCTCCTTCGCCTTTTCCTCGCCCACCTTCAGCTCCTGCATGACATTTTGAACACGCACCTTGTCCGGTGCATAAATAAATACATTGACGCATCTCGGATTGTTTCTCAAAATATAGTCACTGCATCTTCCGATGATAACACAGGAGGAACGCGCCGCAAGCTTTTTCACAACTTCCTTCTGAATATAAACAACGCGGTCCGTCAGATTTTTATACTTCGCCAGACTGGTTGATCCGGCAGCATTTTCCCGTTTACCTTTTACATCCTTGCCGGCGTCCGCCATCTCCATGAGATCGTGGGAGACGCCGGTTTCTTCTATGATCTTATCGATCAGTGTCCGGTCGTAATAAGCGATGCCAAGATTCCTTGCCAGGGCCCTTCCTACAGCAGATCCTCCGCAGCCATACTCACAACCGACTGTAATTACATATTGTTTCAAACTGTTTTCCTCCAGATTATTTACTGAGTTCCTCAACAGATTCCTTGATGATCTCGTATGCCTTATCGCAATCCTCTTCGGTCAGGATCAGTGGAGGCACCATACGGATGATGTGCGCACCGATCGCCGTAATGAGAAGCTTCTTATCAAAACATTTATGCTTAACATCTACGCCGCTGATGGTATCATCAAATTCAACACCAACTAAAAGTCCCTGTCCACGTACTTCCTTAACATGTGGAAGTGTAGAAAGCTTATCCATAAAGTAAGCACCCATCTTCTTTGCGTTGCCGGCGAGATCTCTGTCCAAAAGCTCTCCGATCTGCGCAAGAGATGCCGCACAGGCAACCGGATGACCACCGTATGTGGTTCCGTGAGAGCCCGGTGTAAATGCCTTTGCCACCTCAGCCGTTGCACAGATTGCACCGATCGGCATGCCGCCGCCCATTGCTTTTGCCATGGAAACGATATCCGGTTTTACACCATAATTCATATAAGACATCACCGCACCGGTTCTGCACCATCCTGTCTGAACCTCATCCAGCAGAAGAAGAATGCCCTTCTCATCACAGAGCTTACGAAGTCCTGTCATGAACTCCGGTGTTGCCGGATTGACACCGCCCTCGCCCTGTACCGGCTCGATCATGATACCGATCGTGTCATCTGTTACAGCCGCCTTGAAGGAGTCCAGATTATTGTACTCCGCATATGTAAATCCGGGAGTCATATTACCAAAACCGATCTGGCAGGCATTGTCCGGCTGACCGGTCGCACTCATTGCACCAAAGGTACGTCCATGGAAAGACATTTTAGCGGAAACGATGTTGTATTTATTTGGACCATATTTCTCAACACCATATTTTCTTGCCATCTTGATCATTGCCTCATTTGCCTCAGTTCCTGAATTCTGGAAAAAGATCTTATCCATTCCGATCGTCGTACAGATCTTCTCTGCCAGGAGTGCCTGTGGTACGGTGTATGGATAGTTAAATGTATGAATGATATCCTTTGCCTGATCCTGAATTGCTGCCACAACCTTCTCATTACAGTTACCGGCGCTGTTTACGGCGATACCTGCATAAAAGTCAAGATATGGTGTACCATTCTCATCGTACATATACATATCCTTTGCTGTCTCTGCAATAAAATCAAAACGCTCATAAGTTTCGATCATATATTTGTTTACTTTTTCCTTTAACTGCTCCTTCGTTAATCCTGTTTCTTTTAATTTCATAATCGTATCCTCCTTAATGAATAATCGCTGTGTTTGTTGACTTCCCACTGCGTTACGGGCACCTTCCTGACAAGAAGTTTCCTATAATGCAAAAAAGACGCTGTGTTTTCAAAATAATTTGAAAATCACAACGTCATTGTTGCATGTATGATGTGTTAAATTGTCTGATGTGATGCGTTCAGCATAACATCTGTACTGTGCGTCTGTATCTCACATCCGCCGTCCTTTATATTGAACACCTATAAAATAGCACGTCATCGCAATCATGTCAATACCAACGGCTAAAAAATTTCACTTTATTTTATTTTGTGCAATATATTGCACGATGTGTACTATTATAATACCATTTCTACTTCTTACGGAGTACCAAAAATAGTACAGTCAATATAACAGGTCCACCGTAAAAAACGCTTCTTCCTCCATACCTGCACACATTAATATGCAACAAAAAATGTCATAAAACGAACCTTCTGATCCCCGTTGTTGATGTAACGATGAAACTGATCGGATTCAAAACGAAATACATCCGCCGCCGTCACGATATGCTCGCCATCCTTTAATTCCACGGCAAGCTCCCCCTCCATGACCGCAAGATACTCCCGCGTCCGCTCGCCATGGCTTCCGCTGGCGTAAATGCCGTCCGGTTCAATATCGATCCGGTAGATCTCGACCATATGATTATCCTCAATCGGAAAACAGTTCCACACCCGATACTGTCCCGGCACCTCCTTGATCGGCGGTGTCTCCTCCGTCCGGACCAGATACGAGTCTAACGGCGGTGTCTGGATCAGCTCATTAAAATCAAGGCGAAGTCCACTCACGATCTTGCCGAGAACGCCGATGGACGGATTGGCTGTTCCCCGCTCAATCTGCGCCAGCATACTCTTGCTGACTCCGGTCTGCTCCGCGACCACGTCCAGGCTCATCCCCTTTGAGGTACGGATCCTCTTTAAATTGACGGCAATATTATGTGATAAATAATCCATAGACTTCTTCCTTTCTGTCTGCTTTCAGACCGGTTCGGTTGACAATGCACAATCATTCGTTGTCCCAGCATCATTATATAAAAGAATCCGCAGGAAAACAACAACTTCCCCTCGTAAATACTGCCTTCCCACCTTGCATTTTCCTCCGGCATCCTGTATTATATTCTTTACCGAACACACATTCTTTCCGTCGTGTGTCCGAGGTTTAATGCTTGCAGTTTGATCGAACGCTTGCAACTTATCGAAAGGCATAATTACATTATGAGACGTAAAAGACTGACTTTACATATATTTTTGTGGGGCATGCTTGCCGCACTGGTCCCAGTGGGGCTTTTATTTTTGTTTTTGTGGAGCGGCGGAGCGTACTTTGCGCCTGCTCTGTGTGCAGGACTGATCCTGATCCTTTTCTGCATTTACAAGATCCATTTTCTGCTACGCTCCCGTTCACATTACATTCGCGGCGACTGGTCACTGACCGATCTGGATGACATTTCCGGTACGGATTTCGAAGCCCTGACCTGCGATATTCTTGCCTCCAACGGCTTTGAGCTTGCCCAGAGCACCAAGGCGAGCGGTGATTTCGGCGTTGATGTCCTTGCGTACCGCGATGGAATTTCTTTCGCGATCCAGTGCAAACGCTACAATTACGATGTCGGGATCGAAGCCGTGCAGCAGGTCTATGCCGGACGTGCTTTCTATGAATGTCACGTTGCGATGGTTCTGACGAACCAGTATTTCACGCCGGCAGCCCGCAAGCTGGCAGATAAGATCGGGGTTGTACTCTGGGACCGCGACATGCTGGAAGAGCTGCTTTAGAAAGAGAAAAAGTATCGGACAGATCGAAAGGAGGAGACCATGCATACCGTTAAAATATCCGTGCGAAATCTCGTGGAATTTATTCTGCGAAGCGGCGATATTACCACGTCCGAAAGCGGTCTCGCCGACCCGGATGCCATGCAGGAGGGCACGCGCATCCATAAGAAGCTTCAGAAGCGTATGGGTTCTGCCTACCGTGCCGAGGTTCCCCTTTCGATCACACTTCCGGTCACCTATGACGACGTATCGATAGAAATGACTGTAGAGGGCCGCGCTGACGGCATCTTTCCGGAGAAGGACGGCAGCGGCACCACGATTGACGAGATCAAGGGCATTTACCGCCATGTATCGCGACTGACCGGACCCGTTCCTGTCCACAAAGCGCAGGCGATGTGCTACGGCTATATCTATGCCCTCGAGAACAAGCTCAAGGATGTCGGCATCCAGATGACCTACTGCTATATTCCGACGGAGGAGGTTCGCACGTTTTCCGAGCGCATCCCTTTTGCAGAGCTTGAGAAATGGTTTATGGATCTCCTTCATGAATATGCGAAATGGGCTGTCTGGCAGATCAAGTGGCAGGAGAGACGCAATGAGAGCATTCAGGAACTTGATTTTCCATTTGAATACCGCGAGGGACAACAGCGTCTTGTCAAAGGTGTTTATCAAAGCATTCTGCGGCGCAAACGGTTATACATCGAAGCACCTACCGGCGTAGGTAAGACAATCTCCACAGTGTTTCCTGCCATCAAGTCCATCGGCGAGGGTGTCACCGAGAAAATATTCTATCTGACCGCCAAAACAATCACCCGCACCGTGGCAGAGGAGACCTTCTCTCTTCTCTCCGACAGGGGCATGCAGCTGAAGTTCATCACACTGACCGCTAAGGAAAAAATCTGTCTTCTCGACAAGCCACAGTGCAACCCACAAACCTGTCCACGGGCGCTCGGTCATTTCGACCGGATCAACGATGCCGTTTACGATATCCTGACCCATGAGGATGCCATTTCACGCGAACGGATCCTTGCTTATGCGGAGAAGCATGACGTCTGCCCTTTTGAGATGAGTCTTGACATCAGTACCTGGTGTGATGCGATCATCGGCGATTACAATTATGCCTTTGATCCGACTGCCTGCCTCAAGCGTTTCTTCGCCCTTGAGACAGAGAATGACTATGTTTTCCTGATCGATGAGGCACACAATCTGGTGGACCGTGCCCGGGAAATGTACTCCTCCTGCCTTGTCAAGGAGGACTTTCTCAAGATTAAGAAGATCATGACAAAGCACTCCCGCAAAACAGCACGGAGTCTGGAGCGCTGCAACAAGGAGCTGTTAGAATTAAAACGGGGCTGTGAGGAACGCCGCCTTTACGATCCGATCGAGATCGAACCGTTTGTTATGAAGGCTCTGCGCCTGTCCTCCCTGTTAGAAGAATATCTTCACGGTCGCACAGATTCCTCTGATTACATGGCTCTTCCGGACATTACTCCGGGAGATCCCGCCGCACTTCCACTGGACGGCGATGTCCGCGAGGAGGTTCTGGCATTCTATTTTGAACTCCGCTATTTCCTTGCCGTGTTTGAGACGATCGATGACAAATATATCGTTTACGCCGATTATGACAGTGCCGGTGCATTCTGCCTTCATCTGCAGTGCATGGATCCGTCCGGCAACCTGGATCTGTATCTGAAGCGTGGACGCTGCGCCGTTTTCTTTTCTGCCACACTCCTTCCGGTCAATTATTACCGGGAACAGCTTGCGGGCAGAGAGGATGATTATGCGATCTATGCGCCGTCCCCGTTCCAGTCTTCCAACCGTCTGCTGCTCATTGCCCGCGATGTCAGCACGAAATACACCAGACGCACCCCACGGGAATATCAGCGGATCACCGATTATATTCTCCGTTTTATTCAGGCAAAGACCGGAAACTATCTGATCTTTTTCCCGTCCTACCGCATGCTGGAAGACATCCGCGACTATCTGGAGCAATCCGCCTACTGCCGCACATCTGTGGATCTGTATATGCAGGAAAGCTCAATGAGTGAGACAATGCGCGAGGAGTTTCTGTCCCATTTTCAGGACACACCGGTCAGAACAACCGTCGGACTTTGTGTTATGGGCGGTATCTTCGGAGAGGGAATCGACCTGAAGGATAGCCGCCTGATCGGTGCTGTCGTGGTTGGAACCGGGCTTCCTATGGTCTGCACGCAGAACGAACTTTTTCGCAATTATTTCGACGAGAAAAAGGGCACCGGCTTCAACTATGCGTACCGGTACCCGGGTATGAATAAGGTGCTGCAGGCCGCCGGTCGTGTCATACGAACCGTCACCGACCGCGGTGCCATCCTTCTTCTGGATGAGCGTTTCCTGCAAAACAGTTATCAGTCGCTATTTCCACGGGAATGGTTCCCGTATGATGTGGTGTCTGCCGAATCCATCAGCAAGTATCTGTCCGATTTCTGGGACACCTAAACCGTATCGATAAATTTCTGTCCTCCCCCACATAATGATCAGCGTCAATGTTTTCTACGCAGAAGATCTATTCCTGCAACTCATAAGTCTGTTCAAAAATGTCTCCGCGGATCACATAGATATCCGTCAGATCATCGGATCGGACCGCCATGTAGTCTCCCGGTCTGCCAAGAAAATATTCGTGTCCCTCTCCAGCCGGAAAGATCTTCGTCCGCTTCTCCAGACGGCAGGCGTATATTCCCGCGCCCTTCTTCGGATAACACAGATGCGCATACTCGTCTATGCTTAAAAATTCCTGCTCCGGCAGTGTCTGAAGCTCCGGCCAGAAATCCATCATCTGCTCAAACATGTCAAGCGGCTCCTGTGTCATCTCGTAACTGGCATCAAACTTCTTCTGCCGGATATCATAGACCTCTCCCTTACAGCCGATCATAATATAAGTATCCGGTGCCGCAGTCACCTCAAGACCGGACTCATTTTCCAGAGAACGCAGCCACAGATTTTTGCCTGCCGGTACCATATCGATTGTTTTCACATACGCCCATGCCACTCTTTTCTTGCGGTAATACTCCATCCGACGGATCTCTTCGGCATGATCCCTGCCGTATTCTGCCGCATCGATCCATACACAGTCCCGGAAATAGGACTCTGCCTTTTCCATCAGATAGCCGATCGTGTGTCCGATGCCATGCTCCTCCATCTGCAGCTTAAGTATCACCGAAGATACGCGGACACTGGCGCAGAATACATCACCTCGGATCAAGCCGAAATCCGGGATCAGATAATCCAGAAATTCCAGCGGGCGCACCCGTTTCGTATCACTCAGAAACAGCAGACACTTCTCCTCATGTTCTCCCCACACAGCCAGCAGAAAATGATTGCCGGTTTCCCTCAGAAACGCCTTCTTCTCCTCCAGCCACGCAGTATTCCACACGGCATTATCCTTTTCACTTTCCGATCCTCTCAGAAACTCCGTCGCGCGCTCCTCTGAAATCTGCACCGCCACAAGCTTCTCCTGTTCATTCCGGCTGCATATCTCCGCCTGTTCTAATATGTTCTGTCCCATATCTGGTACACCATACCCTTTCCTGTGATCTGTCTCTGATCCTGTCAACGTTATTCCCCGTTCTCCCATATCTGACCGGCAAAGCTGCGAAAGCTCCTGTTGACATGCGTAAACCGCAGTGTCAGAACACCATCCTCAATCGCGATAATCTTCGCATATATTTCTGTAAACAATGCCCGTCCGTCCTCGCCGGCGGCAAATATTTCCACATCCGTTCCCACGCGCAGCTCATAGCTTCCGCCCTTCTCCGGACGCACCAGAGCCCGCTTATGCGAAAACCGGCACAGCCTTCCGGCAATACAGATATCCTGGATCAGCTTGCCTTCGATCGGATACATATTAAACACCACCCGGGTATCCACCGGGTACATAATGTCATTTTTCTGTTCGCGGATACGGCAGTCATACAATCCCTGAATTGCCCGGATCTCGCAGACCGAGATCGGATACGCAAGTCCCTTTGCCTGAATCTCCTGATATGCCGATGCATCTACCGGCACGCGCACATGCGCAAGACATTCCTGCGATGCCAGGATCTGACTGCCCACGCTGAAGCTTTCAATACGGGAACATTCATTAACCACACTGCCGATGACGTTATAACGCATGAGCTGTTCCGAGCCCACATTACCGATAAATGCCTCTCCACGGTGAAGTGCAATCCCCATCTCCATCAGTGGGTAGCCGTTTCTGCTGCAATATTCATTGACCTTTTCCATATTATTCTGCATCTTGATCGCCGCTGCGATCGCATTCTCCGTCTGTTCCTCAGAGACAAGCGGCGCACCAAATACCGCCAGAATGGAATCGCCCAGATATTCAATAACGGTTCCTTTATGCTCTATAAGCGCCGGAAGCATACTCTGAAAGAAATAGTTGAGTACATCCGTCACCTTCTCCGGCGACAACCCCTCTGAAATCGAGGTAAAGCCGCGCAGATCCGCCATCATTACGGTAAGCTCACGTTTCTTACCTCCAATCGCTGCACCCTCCGGATTCTCCAGAATCTCATTGAAAATATCATCAGAAAAATACTGACCAAACACCTGTCTTAACAATCGATTTCTCGCTTCAAGCTGGCGGTTCAGCTTCATAATCTCTTCCTGTTCCCGCAAATGATTTGCCTGCTGCACCAGAAGCTTCTCATAATTCTTCGTAACATCATGCTGCCACGCCGTCTGCTCGATTCGAAGGATCCCCTCCTTCGAAAACGGCTTGTGAAGCACAACCGTTGCGCCCCAGGAATAACATTCGCGGTCAAGCTCCTTCGTCCTTGTCTCCGTCATAAAAAACAAAGGAACACCCGCAAGATCCTTCTGCTTGCGGATATAAGAAACCGTATGAAATTCTTCCTCCTTAGACATCATATAGTCGACGATGATCAGAGAAGGAGCCTCCCTCCAGTCCTGCATAGACCGTTCGATCTGTACGCGCTCCTCGATTGCCCGACGCACCGCCTCAAAAGACATCTTGCAGACAGCACGCATGCCTCCGGTGGAATTGATCCGCCTCTGCGCCTCGATCATCTCATGGCGGTCATTTCCGATCACCCATATATTTCTCCCCATATCATTTACCTCCGGCTCGAATGCCAGCTTCCGCCTGACCGTGCCGGCTTCTGCGGCTGGGCGTTCTTACAGTTCTCACATAACGTGCCGGTCCGGATCGATGCCCCACACTTCACACAGGACAAACGCATCGGCTCCAGCTTCGGAATCTCCAGATATTCGTCTGACACAAACTGCTCGATCACATGGCGCGGCACACCGGTCTCGCGCTCAATAATGATCGCCGGCTTCGCTCCGTATTTGCGCAGGAAATTGCGCACGGTCTGAAAGTAATCATAATTCTCTCTTCCGCATTTCTTACAGCGGTACACACCGCGGGAGATCTTCTCAAGATCTCCGCCGCAATATCCGCACGCTGTCGGGATTCCGCTTGAACGAAGAAAGGATTCTCTCTTCCGGCGTGCTATCGCAATCTCGCTTTCCTGCTCTGTCGGCGCGTCCTTGTTCTCACTGCGGCTTCTATTACATGTTTTGGCAGAGGAAGATGCCCTTTCACCGATTCTCATGTCATGATTGTTCTGTCCCGTTTTACGGACACCGCCCCTGCCTTCCGTAGTCTCTTCTTTGTGAGCACTGTCTCTGCCTTCTGTAGTCTCTTCTTTGCTGGTGCTGCTCTCTCCCCGATCTTTCTTTCCGCCCGGATTATGTACATTCTCCTCCACCGTAAGCTTTAAAAGCGTGCGCAGACGCTGCTTCAGCTCTTCAATCGCATCCTTCGGACGGTTTGCACAGTAAATCGTCTGCACATTGTTCAGATAGAAACGGAACATGTCCGTCATCGGGCTGTCATCAATCTGAAACGGCACGATGGTTTTACGGTAATAGATCGCACTGTCGATCTCCTTTTCTACCCAGATCGACTGCTGGGATGCCTTTGAAAGTACCAGCAGGAAAATATCACAGTTCTGGATCGCAGACGGGATTTCCCTTGCATAATTGGAGCCTGCCGGAATCATGTCCGGAGCGATCCAGTAGGTAATACCCATTTTCTCCAGCATCTGCGTCATCTTTTTAATGTATCGCTCATCCTTGGAGCTGTAACTAATAAAAACAGATTTGTTCATAGCCACAACCATCCCCCTATATCAGATTTCATCGTACGCAACACGGTTGCGTCCTGTAGATTTTGCTTCATAAAGCTTCTCGTCCACTTTCTTCACATTCTCCTCCGGTGTCAGATGCGGATCTAATGCCTTCACGCCAAAGGACATGGTCACCCGGATCGGTACATCTTCAAAATAGCAGATCGAGGTCTCAATCTTCTTGCGGATGTTTTCTGCAAATACAGAGGCCTGCGATACGGCACAGTCCTTCAAAAGGATCACAAATTCCTCGCCGCCCCAGCGGATCACCTCACCCATTTCTCCCGCCGCATTGCGCAGGATCGATGCGATATATTTCAGAACAACATCCCCTGCATTGTGTCCATATGTATCGTTGACCCGCTTGAAAAAATCAATGTCTCCCATCACGATCGAACAGGACTTTCGCAGCAGATAAGGAAGAATATTTTTCTCGTAATATTCATAATATCCGCGTCTGTTTTTCAAGCCGGTCAGCTGGTCAAGCTGCGATTCACTGTACAAGATCTGGGACTCTAAGGTCTTGCCGCAGAACACCGCCGCCATCGCCAGACGACGCTCATCTCTGTCGTCAAAATACCAGTAGCCCTTATCATCCATCTTGTTGATCGCCTGATAAGCACCAATGACCTCGCCGCGCGAATTGGTCACCGGGATACAGAGGATCGATCTGGTCTGATATCCGGTCTCCCTGTCCACCTCCGGGTTAAATCTCGGATCCTCGTAAGGATTGTTGATCAGAATCGTCTCATTACCTGAAATGGATGCGCCGACAATACCGCTCCCCTCCGGAACCACAATGCGGGGACTGTCAAGTGCCACAAGCGTCCAATACTGCTTTTTGGCTTTATCCCAGTACCAGAACGAAGCTCTTTCGGAATTGGCGAGCGTCCGTCCAAGCTCCGTCAAAAGCAGGATCGTCGATGCGAAATCCTTCGTATCTACCATTTCATTCATAAAGGAAAAAATTTTTTCCAACAGTTCCTCTGCATTTAATACCCGCCTATTCTCCATATAAGTCATTCATTCCTTTCTCAGCCTGCTCACTGCCGGCTTCCGGTAAACATTCTCCAAGCTGTGTCAAATACTCTAATGAAATTCTCTGTGCCTCCGGCTGCGTTGTCTCGATCAGCACGGAGCAGCTTCCGAAATATGTATCATAATAATCAAAAAACTGACTCCATACGATCTTTCCTGTGCCAAGCGCAAGATGCAGATCGTGCTTCAGATCATTATCATTGATATGGATATGCTTCATATACGGAGCAAGCTGTCTTATCCATATTGCCACCGGAAATCCATAGATCACCGCATGCGCATAATCAAAACACACGCCATAGTTCGGATAATCCTTCAGTCGTTCCGAAATCTGTACCAGCACGTCCGGTGTTGCATCAAACATATTTTCCAGATAAATCTCTATGTCCGGAAAATCGGACAGAAGTGTTTTCAGAAATTCCACCGTCATGTCAATCGCATGCATATCGTATTCTCTGGAAGAAAGCATCGGATTGACATTGGTGTGAAACACAACACCTTTAACACCAAGACTCTGAGCGATCTTCATACTCTGCCGCATACGGTACTCCGAAACCACGCGCATGCGCGGATCCTGACTGAACACCACGACATCCAGGAATGCGCCATGCATTGTACTGCCCTCCGGAAGCCCCACTTTCTGATATGCTTCAATAATCTCCTGCTGCCGCTCCTTTGATTCCAACACCTCCGGATCAAAGAAATCATTGATCTCAAACCCAACACCATACTCTCTGGCAAGTGCCAGATGCTCCTCAAGGTTCTCCACCCGGGATACCACCAAATACTGCCCCATAATTTTCCTCATTTCTGCGACTTACCGCCGCCTGCAACCTTCTACCTTAACCTTCTCAATATCTCAATCACATAATCCCATGTCCTGCGGACACTGTCCACATTCATGGACTCCTTCGGTGTGTGGATATCATCCATATCCGGTCCGAAGGAAACACAGTCAAGACCCTGCAGCTTGCCGGCAAACAGCCCGCATTCCACACCGGCATGAAGAGCCTCGACCACCGGCTTTTCGCCATACTGCTCCTCGTAAATCTGTATCATCAGCTCGCGCAGCGGCGAATCCTCACGATATTCCCATGCCGGATATGCTCCCGTACAGGTCACACTTCCGCCCAGCGCCTCCATAAGACACCGGATCCTCTGCACCAGTTCTTCTTTCTCAGTGCCGATACTGCTCCGCACCGAAAAAGAAAACGATACCTCTTCTTCCCGGGTTATCATAATTCCCAGATTCAAGGAAGTCTGTACCAGCCCCGGGATATCGAAACTCATGCGCTGTATGCCCCCCGGCAGATTCACCAGTGCCGCAATGACATCTTCCGTGGAATGCTGTGTCATCGCTCTCTGTCCCATTTTCGTCCCAGTGTTTTCCCACACAAGACGAATCGATGGATCTGTTTGTCTGTACTCATTTTGGTACACCTTCTCCAGCTCGCGAATCACCCGCTCACCGTCTCCGTCCTCGCAGAGAAACAGCGCTGTCGCCTCCCTCGGGATCGCATTGTCCTTCAGTCCGCCGTCCAGACGAAGCAGGCGGAAATGACAGGAATCCTTCAGGGTGAAAAGGGTTCTCCCCAACAACCGGCAGGCATTGGCACGTCCCTTGTCGATCTCTACGCCGGAATGACCACCCATCAGACCGGTCACCGTAAGGCGGATCTGTTCACCGTCTGTCTGCTCCCACTTCACCGGTAAATGCGCTTCCGCGGTCACACCTCCGGCACAGCTTACCAGAAGATGTCCCTCATCCTCCGAATCAAGATTTAACATGATGCGGGAGCGCAGATCAGAGCAGTCGATCGCGGCAGCTCCAAGCATGCCGATCTCCTCATCCACGGTAAATACCGCCTCTAACGGCGGATGCTGTATTGTCTCATCATCAAGGATCGCAAGCGCATATGCTACCGCAATACCATCATCACCACCAAGCGTTGTTCCCTCTGCCGAGATTACACTGCCTTCCAGCTTAAGCCGGAGACCTTCCTGTGCAAAGTCAATGTCACAGTCCGCTTCCTTTTCACAGACCATGTCCATATGCCCCTGCAGCATAACCGGTGCCGACTGCTCATACCCTGCCGATGCATCCTTCCATATGATCACATTATTCCATTCGTCCTGACGGTACCGCAGTCCTCTCTGAACCGCAAAGTCCACCAGAAAATCGCTGATCCGCTTCGTGTCGGATGACCCGTGCGGAATTGCACAGATCTGTTCAAACCAGTCAAATACCTCCTTGGGTTCTATCCCCGTTAATACTGCCATGTTTCGCCTCCATTATAAAGTATATCATCGATGCAAGCAGCAGACCAAACGCTGCAAGTCCGCCGATATTGCCAAAAGAAAATCCAATCTGAACCACATCTGCCAGCGAACCGCCATGATACGGTATCACCGCCAGAATCGCCAGTAATATACCAACCAGCCCCTCCCCGGCAATCAGTCCGGAGCTGTATAAAATACCTCTGTCAACGCGAAGCTTCTGCCTCCCTCTTTGTTCTTCACTATCCGCTTTTCGGGACTCTATGATCCGCCGCAGCATACCGCCTGCAAATATCGGTGCTGATAGATGGATCGGCAGATATAAACCAATCGCGATCGGAAGCACCGGCAGTCCGAGGATCTCGATCACAACAGCCACGAATGCACCGCAAAACACAAGGCCCCACGGAAGTGTTCCTCCCATCACGCCTTCCACCACAAGCTTCATTAATGTTGCCTGCGGCGCCGGCAGCTGCACGGAATTGCCAAACCCCCACGCTGCATTGAGCAGATACATCACGCCACCGATCGTCAGTGCTGCGACCACTGCACCGATCAGTTCCCCGATCTGCTGCCACATTGGCGTTGCGCCAACGATATATCCGGTCTTAAGATCCTGCGAGGTATCCCCCGCCATCGCCGCCACAATACATATCACGGTTCCCACGCAGATTGCCGATACCATGCCGGCGTAGCCGGTCATCCCTGTTCCTTTCAGCAGTGCTGTTGCGATCAGAAGTGTCGCGATCGCCATGCCGGAAACCGGGTTGTTCGACGATCCCACCAGACCGACCATCCTGCTTGACACCGTAGCAAAGAAAAATCCGAAAATCACGACAAGCATCGCCCCAAACAGCCGTACCGGCACCGACGGAAGAAGCCATATTACCACAGCGATCAGCAAAATTCCGGCAAGCACCGCCCCCATCGGAAGCTCCTTCGAGGTACGCAGGGTATCCTGCTCTCCGCCTCCAATCCCTTTCACTGCAGCGACGAAGGTACGAAGGATCACCGGAAACGTTCTGATCAGACTGATAATACCTCCTGCTGCAACAGCTCCCGCACCGATATAACGGATATAGCTGCCCCAGATATCCCAGACGTCCATCGAAGAGATTGCCTCCACGCCCGGTGCGATCACATTGTCCGCACCGAAAAGCATGATCGCCGGAATCAATACAAACCAGCCAAGCACGCCTCCGGCAAACATATTGGACGCTACGCGGAATCCACAAATAAAACCGACACCGGTCAGTGCCGGCAGTACATCCAGTCCAAATCCTGTCCGCAGCGGACGGATATTCCAGTGAACCCGTGATGGAAATACCTGCAGTCCCTCCGTAATAAACTTATACAACGCAGAAAGTCCAAGACCTGCAAATACAACCTTCGAACCTGCACCGCCTTCCTCACCGGCAAGCAGCACTTCTGCACACGCCGTCCCCTCTGGGAACGGAAGCGCACCGTGCTCCTCCACGATCAATGCACGGCGGAGGGGTACCATAAACAGGACACCCAGCAGACCTCCGCAGACGGATACTGCTGCAATCTCCGTAAAAGAAGGCATCGCAACCTCTCTGCTTTCCTGCGCCCACATAAACAACGCCGGCATGGTAAATATCGCACCCGCCGCCAGGGATTCGCCGGCAGAGCCGATCGTCTGAACCATATTATTCTCCAATATGGAATCCCGCCGCAGAATATACCTTAGGATGCCCATCGACAAAACCGCCGCCGGGATCGATGCCGAAACCGTCATTCCAACACGCAGTCCGAGATATGCATTGGCTGCTCCAAAAACCACTGCCAGCAAAAGACCCAGCATCAACGATACCGGAGTAAATTCCGGCAGCTTTTTGTGCGCAGGAACAACAGGTTTAAAGTTCTTATTCTCGTTCATAACAGACCTCAATTCATAATATAATCTTTATTCAAAACCGTATTTATATTATGCTTGTCCGTAACCTAAAGTATACCACATATTTGAATCAATGTCATTATACGAAACTTTGCTTTGGGATCATAATACACGTCTGAAAGCATATTCCCGGTGCTGTCGCGAAGCCGGGGGCTGGAGATTCCCTGACATTTTACTAATCTACTGCCGCTGTTGCTTCCATCCCCTGCTGTGCCAGCTCTGCCGCAGAAGCGCTTGTGTCAGCCGCTGCTTCCGATGCTGTTCCGGTCATTGCCGTAGTCTCTGTCGTACCGGCAGCTTCCGTCATTGCGGCATCAATGGTATTCTGCTCGTTGTCATCGCTCGTTCCGTTCTGCTCATGACGCATCAGATCGATCTTTTTCTTTAAATATTCCATATCCGCCTGCAGAAGCTCGTAATTTTCCGACCGGCGGTGTCCGTTCTTTTCCGCCTCGGAAAGCTGCTTTAACCGCTTTTTCATTAACTCCATCTGCTTATCAAGCTTCGCCTTTTCGGAGGTATTCTCCCTTACTGCTTTTGTTTTCTTAATCGCCTCGGTTTTCTGCTTTCTGCCCCGCACCGTACCGTCATCATGCTGCTTATGCATTTCCTCCAGCTTCATATTTGCCACCTTTTTGCGGGCTGCACGGATCATCTTGTTTGCGTGATTGACTGCGATCTGAATTTCTTCATCCTTGTATTGTCCGGAGCCTGCTTTTCTCTTGAGGCTTGCCAGCTCTGACTTGGCAGAGCTTAGTGCGTTTCCCGCCTGGATCCGCGTCTTGGCACGCATAATCGCTGCAGATACTCTTCGGTAACTGTAGGATAATGCTTTCTTGGTATTCGTCTTGTTTTTGGAAGCATTTTTCCGGCTCTCCTGCAGGCGCTTCAGCATGTTCTCCAGATAGGAAAGATCCGATTCCATATCCTGCTCGGAAATATCGTCCCAAGGCATAGTTTCCCCGTTCTGATCCTGTTCATCCTCACTCATCGTCAGGTCAGATCCATCGCTTGTCTGTCCATTTTTTGACACAGCTCCTGAATGAATAACCGATGTGTTTGTAGACGCAGTGTCCTTCTTCGTGTGTCCGTTTTGGGGTACAGATGTGTCAGTGCCCTCCGTTGTCTTTGCTATTGTCGCCTCGCCCTGTACGCTTTTTGGCACAGATACATTATACATATCCGCGCCGCCGTACTGCTCACTCAAAAGCTGTGCCACACGGCTTCTGCCGCTGGACACATCGTACTGCACACCGTCCTCTGCCGCAAAGCCGGAAGCAGTCTGACTGTATTCCGCACCCTGCTGCGCACCGTTTGACGCCTGCAGTTTTCTTCCGGCACGCGCACTGCGATATGGTTCGTTCATATTTCCTGCAATCATTCCCCGCATCTTCTCATCCTCCCTGACTGAGTCCTCTTTATATACGCCTTTTCATTCACATCCCTGTTCCTGAGTATCAAGGCTTACATATGCTTTTTCGCCACCCTCTACAGATTCTTTCACTTATCTTATTCTTCGGTATTTTTCATTAGTTTCTTTAGTAAAGAATAAAAGCATAAAATTATGCTCCGGAAATATTGGGTGTGAACAGCGTGTATACAGTGCGAATGGTAATGAGATCCGGTTGTGTTTCCCGGCAAAAACTTTTATAATCATAGCAGACTGATGCAGAATTGCGAAAACCATCCGGCAATAGAGCATTCGGGGCATCCGTGTTTTATCACAATAATTATGGGGAGGCGGTATGATGCTGGTACAGATCCTGTCTGGTATTCACAATTTAACAACATTGCTGTACGGCATCTTTATCTCTGCCTTTTTCCTCGGCGTGAAACAGAACCGCCGCAATATCGGAACACTGTTTCTGTTTTCGTGCGGAGAGGGATTATTATATCTGGTCGTGTCATTTCTGTACGGCTCGCTTTTTGCCAAGGAGCTTTATCCTTTTGTGATCCACCTTCCTTTAGCGATATTTTTGGTTCTTTATTATCATTATCCGCTGATCTCCAGTCTAACCTCTGTGCTTTCTGCTTATTTGAGCTGTCAGATCAGCACATGGGTCGGTCTTTTCGTGCTCGACCTCACCCGTCAGGAATATTTCTATTATCTTGCCCGTATCATCACAACGGTTCTGGTCTTTGTGATCCTCAGCCGTTTTGTCTGCCGCACTACTGCGGCAATCTTTGCCAAGGATAAACGGGAGCTTTGCATTATCGGGTTCCTTCCGTTGATCTACTATGTTTTTGATTACGCGACAACAAAGTTTTCCAATCTGCTCTACTCCGGCAACAAGGCGGTCGTGGAATTTATGGGCTTCGCATTCTGCATCGCCTATCTGATCTTTCTTTTTGTATATTTTAAAGAATTTGAACAGAAGCAGGAGATCCGCCAGTACAGCGATCTGATGGAAATACAGCTCATGTCGATCCAGAAGGAGATCGATCAGGTGCGAAGCAGCCGGCAGGAGCTTTCCATCCTGCGGCACGATATGCGTCATCACCTGAATATGATCCAGACACTTCTGCAAAACGACCCGGAGCAGGCGCAGAAATATATTCAGGAAATCAACGACGCCTATGACGACACGGTTATCACGACCTACAGCAAAAACGACACGCTCAATTCCGTACTCTCGATCTACCAGACACGTTTCACGGAAAAGAACCTGCATCTTGAATGCAATGTCCGCACGCAGGCAGAGCTTCCATGCCCGGATATTGCAATTTGTACGATCCTTTCCAATGCGCTCGAAAATGCAATGCACGCACTGGAGCAGTCGTCGGCAGATGATGGCTGGGCAAAGCTGACGATCACCCAGAAGAATCACCAGCTTCTTCTGGAAATCGAAAATCCGGTTGACCAGATTCCAAAGTTTGTTGACGGGATTCCCGCTTCTACCCGAAAAGGACATGGCATCGGAGTCAAAAGTATTGTATACTATGTAGAACAGCTGCATGGTCAGTATCATTTTTCCGTTTCCGACCATATGTTTATTCTGAGGATCATCGTGTAAATATCAGAGACATAATGTTTACAGGCAGAGAAAGGAACGCAGGATTTTTATGAAGATAGCAATCTGTGATGACGAGGTACAATTTATCAATACGACTGTCGCGCTATTGGAAAAGTGGGCATCAAAGCATCATGTCGATGTGACTCTTTACCGTTTTTCCAACGGCGATGATCTGATCCGGGCGCACCACACCCACTGCATGGATCTGATCATTCTGGACATCATCATGCCTTTGCTCAACGGTATGGATACCGCGAAGGAGCTGCGTCAGGAGCATCAATCGGTTCCGATCATTTTCCTGACCTCTTCCCGCGAATTTGCCGTGGATTCCTATGAGGTGAAGGCACTCAATTACCTGATGAAGCCGGTTGACCCGGAGAAGCTCTTTGCCGCTATGGATGATTTCACCCAGACTCTGCACCGTGAAAAGGAAACCTTTACCGCCCAGACTTCTTCGGGCTTCTGCCGCATCACGCTGGACGATGTCGATTATCTGGAGGCACAGAATAAGCTGGTGCAGGTCTGCCTGTCCAACAATACCACCCTTGAGATCCGCGAGCTTTTCTCCCACTGCGAGGAGATTTTCTCTCTGGATAAGGGCTTTTTCAAATGTCACCGCAGCTACATTGTGAATCTGGATCATGTCGATCAGTTCACCAAGACGACGATCCACACGAAAAACGGCACGCAGATCCCTATTTCCCGCAATAATTCTGCGGCGTTTAAGGAGGCATATTTCTCCTATATGTTCCGGTAAATATCCCGGCAGATTCGCCGAAAGCTTTTTTCAGCATGAACCATATGTTTTTCTGATTTTTTTCCTTTATTTTATTGAGAAACGCCAATTCTCATTTATTTTATGTTATAGTTAGTAGGTAACTTGGAAAGCTCATGCTTATTTCCCCATTCAATGAACTACAAACAGGAGCTATTCTATGAAGAACATATTACGTCAAAATATAAATACGCTCATCTGCTGTATCGTGACACTGATCCTTGCCGCATTTACCATTTACGCTGTATTAAAGGGAAGCGGTATTTCCTTAAATGAACTTATCGCAGATCTGCGCGATGCCTCTCTATGGGGTCTGATTCCGGCTTCGATCGGCACACTGGGATTTATCTGGTTTGAGGGAGAGGCTCTTCGTGTCATTGTCCGACATATGGGATATCCCACAAAACGGACACAGGGCTTTGTCTATGCCGCTGCAGATGTGTATTTTTCTGCTATTACACCGTCGGCTTCCGGTGGACAGCCTGCCAGTGCCTTTTTCATGATGCAGGATAAGATTCCGGGAACTGCTGTAATGACAGCACTTTTGCTGAATCTCATTATGTACACTCTGGCGATCATCACGATCGGCATTGCCGATATTTTACTTTTCCCGGGGATATTTTTAAACTTCAATCTCTTCTGCCGCATCCTGATCATTGCAGGCGGATTGATCCTTACGGGACTTGGTATTTTATTTTATCTGCTGTTAAAGCGTCAGTCACTGATACTGGCTGCCGGACGTGGTATTACCGGACTGCTGCGCAAGCTTCACTGCCGCCGGCTCGCCGACCGGATCGAACGCAAGCTCGCATCCTCCATTACCAAATACGGCCAATGTGTGGCTGTTGTATTTAATGGAAAGAAGATGCTCCGGAAGGTGTATCTTCTGAATCTTTGCCAGCGATTATCCCAGATTATCGTCACGCTTTTTTCCTTTAGTGCGATTCATGGAGATCTGCGCAAGCTGCCACATCTGCTGGCAACACAGATCTATGTGGTACTTGGTTCCAATTGCGTGCCGATTCCCGGCGGTATGGGCGTCACCGATTATCTGATGCTCAATGGATACTGCCGGCTGATGACCCACGATGAGGCTTTCCGCCTGGAGATCTTAAGTCGCGGTCTATCGTTCTACATCTGTATTATTGTCAGCCTGATCGCAGTGATCGCCGGCTACATAATACGTCAGAAAAAATTAAAATTGGAGAAATAAAATGATTGGATTCTATGATTATACTGTGATACTTACTTATCTTTCACTGCTATCGGGCACAACCGGCATTATGCTCTGCTTAAACGGCGTCGGACATCCTTATCTTGGGATGTTTTTTCTGCTGTTCTCGGGCTTGTGCGACACATTTGACGGCAAGGTTGCAAGAAGCAAAAAGAACCGCACCGAACAAATGAAAAAGTTCGGCATTCAGATTGATTCTCTTTCGGATCTGGTTGCCTTCGGCGTACTGCCGGCATGCATCGGCATTTCTCTGCTTCGCTATGCGATCAATATCCCGGGATTATCCGGCTTCACTTTCTATATTTTAAGTAACTATCAGAAGCCTGCTACATATATCCTGACCTTCGTCGCTGTTCTTTATGTTCTGGCAGCGATGATCCGTCTGGCATATTTTAACGTGATGGAGGAAGAGGATCAGAATCGCGATGAAAGCGGTGCAAAGATTTATACCGGACTTCCTGTCACATCGGCAGCCCTGATCTTCCCCGCCGTGCTGCTCCTGCATCTTCTGCTGCGGGCTGATCTGACGCTTCTCTATTTTGGAGTAATGATCGTGACCGGATTCTTGTTCCTGTTCCGTTTCCACATTAAGAAACCGAAGAACCGTGGCATTGCAATCCTGATCATTTTTGGCGCCATTGAATTTATTATTTTGATCCTTGCTCTGCTGCACATCAAACGATAGGAGTCTTTCGACATGGACATGCTTGATTTTCTGTATCACACCATTCCGGGCAGAATGCTTTTGAAGCCCCTGACGGCACCGGCTCTGTCCAAACTGTGTGGTCGTTTTCTGGATTCTTCTCTGTCCCGTTTTCTAGTCAGACCGTTTATTCGGACAAACAATATCCGGATTGAGGATTACGAGACAGATCATATCCGAAGCTTTAACGATTTCTTCTCCCGCAAGATCTGCGAGGGGCTTCGCCCGGTCGATCTGGATCCGAAACATCTGATTGCGCCCTGCGATGGACTTCTGTCCGTGTGGAAGATTGAAAAAGACACCGTGTTTCCGGTGAAGCAGAGCAGCTACACGCTCACCTCGCTTCTCCGCAGCCACAAGCTCGCCCGCCATTACGAGGGCGGTTATTGTCTGGTATTCCGGTTGTGCGTCAATCATTACCACCGCTACTGCTATGTTGATTCCGGTGCCAAAAGCCGCAACCGCCGTATCCCCGGCGTTCTTCACACCGTTCGTCCGGTGGCCCTCGCGAGCCGTCCGGTATTTACCGAGAACAGCCGCGAATATACGCTGATCCGCACGGATCAGCTTGGAACCATTGTGCAGATGGAGGTCGGTGCAATGCTGGTCGGTCGTATCGTAAACCACGAAGGAAAAGGAACGGCTGTCCGCGGCAGCGAAAAGGGCTTCTTCCAGTACGGCGGCTCCACGATCATACTGCTGACGGAGCCCGGAAAGGTTCAGATCGATCCTGCCATTTTAAAGAACTCGTCAACCGGCAACGAAACCCCGGTGAAGCTGGGAGAGGTGATTGGACATGCTAAAGAAAACGAACCCGTTGATACCGAAATATGCGATTAAACCACTTGCACTTGCACTGCTTGTAAACTCCTGCGTCTACATGGGAATCGCACAGCTGCGGCGTTTCCTGACATTCTCTTCGCTGGAAACACCGCTTGATACGGCGCTGCCGTTTCTTGCACCCTTCGTTCTGTTCTATGTCCTCGCCTTCGTACAGTGGGGGCTGAACTATCTTCTGATCGCCAGAGACAGTAAAGAGCTCTGCTACCGCTTCGCCTTCGGCAACATCATCGCAAAGCTCATCTGTCTGTTCTTCTTCGTATTCCTTCCAACCACGCTCGCACGTCCTGAGGTGACCGGAACTGATCTGTGCAGCCGTCTGGTCCGCCTGATCTACACCTTCGACCCACCGGTGAATCTGTTCCCATCGATCCACTGCCTCGAGAGCTGGTGCTGCATCCGTGCTTCCTTTCTGCTCAAGAAGTCAAACCGCACCTATCAGACCGCCACGCTCATCATGTCCCTGGGCGTGTTCGCGTCTACGCTGTTTATCAAGCAGCATGTGATCGCCGATGTATTTGGAGGGATCGTTGTGTTTGAAGCAGGCTTCCGGCTGGCCGGGAGAATACAAAAAGCTATCCGGCAATGATGTCCATTCTATGTCATCCTTATCCATGCTCACCACCAAGATCCTCCTCTGATTCCATCAAAGACCACGGCTCATTTTGTATTCTTGCAAGCGTTTCCTTCTCTTCCCTCATCACTTCTTCCACTGACTCACTCTTCGTTGCCAACGCCAGATACAACTTGTCCATGGCGATACAACAATCGCCGCAAGTCCGTGGCGCTATCGTTCCAAAGCCATAATTAGGCATTGTCTTATATATTCCGTCCGGTCCCGGATAATCCCAGCCCTGCTCAAATGCTTCTTTACTGGATAAAAGCTCTCTTTTTCCGCAACCATTACAGATATGCCAATACCGCTCCGGTAATTTCATTCTAAAATCAATTGTTTGAATGTGCTCCAGAAGCTTAAATCTATACGTGTTCGCACCTGACTGTGTCGATATTTCAAATATATCATTTGAGATGCTGATATCACCGCAGGCAGTCTGTATTTCGACGGAATGATCTGCCGTTTGGAACCTTATGTATTTCCGGCCCGGGTGTAAATTCTCAGATTCCCATATCGTTAATTGACCGTTTTTGCCAATATCATTTTTACAGCCATCTATATTTTGCCCAACAGTGACATCTGCCGAAATCAGCACCGCATTATATCCATTAACAAGCTTAGACAAACTATCACCTCCCGGTCTTGTGTATTTCATTGACAGCCAGACAATTGTCTCCGTCTTTTAGCACACAATCAATTCTCATAATCATCTCCCGTTCTGTTTCTACGCAATTCTTCAATAGTCATCGGTCTGTGATGTGAATCTACAAATGACACTGCCCTCTTTATTGCTTTAACCATCTGGATCTGCTGTTCTGAATATTCTCCATAATCCGTCACGATATCTATGTGATCCGGCTCCTGCAACAGCTCTGCCAGAAAATCTTCAAACCTATGAACATGGTCCATCTCACCATTATGCATGAAATGATAGATCAAACATATTCCTGAAAACTCTCCTGCAATATAATTAACATCCCCGCTTTCAAGTCCATGACCCGTCTGCACCCTCCAAATGCCGGAATCATCTTGAACCGGAATATACGCATTAAAATGTCTCTGCTCTAATTCATCTTTTTTCAATTTGTCCTCCTTATTCTTCATCACGCAAACCCAATCCGCTTTTCACTCTTTTTTACAATTTCGTGAATCCGGAAATCCTCCCGTTTCAACCGGCAGATCTCTTCTCTGGAAATGTCTTCTCTGGTCTCCATTTTCAGAATACGCGCAGACTGTTTTATGATCGCCTGGTCCAGAATATTTCTTACATATCTGCCATTTCCGAAGTTGTCTTCTTTTACGGCATTGCAGAAAAGTTCTTTGCAATATTCTTTTGCTTCTTCGTCGATCTGATAGTCCCGTTTTTGGGACATCAACGTTAAAATATCCGTCAATTCCTCCGGTAAATAATCCGGAAATGACAAATGAAACGCAATACGGCTTTTCAACCCCTCGTTCTGTTCGAGAAATGTCTGCATCTTCTCCGGATACCCGGCAAAGATAACGATGACGCTATCCCGGTAATTTTCCATCATCTGCACAACCGTGTTGATTGCTTCCGCACCATAGGTATTACTGCTATCGACCAGTGCATACGCCTCATCAATAAACAGTATACCTCCCTGCGCCTCCTTAAACTTGTCCTCTACCATGCGGGCTGTCCACCCAACATACTTGGCAACAAGATCCTGTCTTCCACACTCCACAAACCGCCCGCTGCTGATCGCAGACTCCTCTTTTAAAATCTTGCACAGAAGTCTCGCCACGGAGGTCTTGGCAGTCCCGGGATTACCGGAAAACATCATATGAAAAGAGGCTCCCTGCGTATTTAAGCCCATTCGCTCTCTCGCCCGGACAACTTTGGATGCCGCAATGATCTCATCAATCACTGTTTTTACCTCTGTTAATCCGATCATTTCCTGCAAGGTGTCGTATGGTTTGTTGGGAACCCTTGTCACTTCCACCTGAAAACTTTTCTTCTCCCGATACGCCCTATACACATGGGTCTTGAGCCCACTTCCATACCATGCATTGTACGCATTAAATATGTCTGTCACGGAATAAGTTTCTGCCTCTGCAAGATAATCATACACATCACTTTTATCTTCTGCCCCAAAATCCACCTGCTCCACAAGCTCTGTCAGGTAATTTCGGGCATCCTGCAAGGTTCCTGTTCCCTCTGTAATCTGTATAATATCAGCCTTTTTCAAAATGTTATCGATCGCATCATCGTCATTTAGCGATTTGCCGGTGAATAGATCCTGTCCAATTCTTCGTACAGACTCGAAGAGCCCAATATCTCATGGGCTCTCTGTCTGCACTCCTCCAAAGTCAGCGTTTGCTCCTCTAGAATTTTCTCTTCAACACGAAACGGGAAAGGATCGAAGAGCAGTTCTCTGAAATCAATTCCAAATTTTTCGAAAAGCACACTGTATCTTGTCACGTAGCAGGTGTTGTCCACGGCATATTTATACGCTTCAATGGTAATCTCCTCTTGATGACTAAGCTCCCATTTGCATTTATCAGAATCCGGATGCACAATCTCTTCCAGTCTAAACTTGTCCATGTGGCACACGGAACAGGCTACATATATGTTTATTTCCATGGTCTCAATATCAAAGTCTGTGATAGATGCTACATAGTCATTGCAACCCTTGAGATATTGGTTCACGCTGTTCACATTCTTTTCATCAATGCCGGAACGATCACAGCCCAGCTCTTCCTGGTGCATCCGCATCCACTCCGGTGTATCCTTGGAAGGAGCCCCGGAAAGATGGTAACAAAGATGGTAGTAAATCATATAAAATATCCTTTCTCTCGAATAAAGCTGACGTTTTTATCCGGTTTCAATGATCGCTCCGGTATACTAAAATTAATTCATGGGGAGATTATACAGTGGGAAATGATCACTATATGCTCCAAGCTCACTATTATAATCACAAACGCTGAACATTATCTCTAGATCCGTTGCCCCATAAATTTCCTTTGCACTAATAGAGAACGCCAGATGGTCAATCGGCTCTTCTTTAAAAAAAGCGTTCTTCACGGTCGGAAAACCCCAGTCATCCATAATATACCCATCTTTTCTGATCATCGATATATTCTCACCGTCCCGTCCTTCCTGAAGGTCTCCCCCCAGTATTACATTCGATTCCCTGTGTTCGTGCAGAAATTCATGCAATAATTTCCATTGCCTTGCGTGCAAACGCTTTCTCTCCTGAATGTACCAGCTGGCTTGATTCCGGAAGTTCTGAATCTGTACTACGTGAGCATTAACGATGTATGTTTGGACTCCATCGATTTCTGCCACTAAGCAGCACATACGGTTAGGAAGCTGTTCGTCCAATTGGAATAGCTTGTAGCTGCCAAGAACATCCTTCCGGATGAGCGTTACCGAAAAAATGGATTTGGAATGTATGTGGTAATCAAAACCAGCAGGAAAAATAAGTGTGTAGTCTTTAAAATAGCTTTCAAGCAAATCTATGTACTTTCGATTCCTGCCCCCTATCATTTCTTGCAGCATGATAATGATTGGCTGCTGATCAGAAAATGCGATTTCCTGCGACGCTTTTTTTAGCTTCTGTCCAAACGTGATGTCCCTTCGTACCGGGAGCCATCCGTTTAAGTTCCATGTAACAATCAGTTTGTCTTTGAATATGCTTACATTTCCCATATATATATATATATATCCTCCATCTACATAATATTTGCCAAATCCATACTTTCCAGTGTTGTCTTTCCTGTTTCCTTCATATACTCTTGAGCACGCACAGCCAATCTGCACAGCTCCTCGACTGTCTCGCTGCCCGTCATCTGCGTATCATCCATTAAAATTCTGGTCAGTATTTTAATAGAATAATCGTATCGAGGCCACTGTTTCAATTTTAATTCCTGCATGAGAACAGGTGCGAACTGCTTATGTAATTCTGAATATTTTGGCATCGCCTGGAGTACAGAAGCATAAGTCTTGGCATAATCGCTGTTCTCCTCCGAATCCATTCTATCAAGCCTGCCACTGCAGCCACTGCCCGCATCGCCATACTCCGAAAAGCCAAATGCGTGCGGATATTCGATTAATATCTGGATGCTTTTCTGGATTTCCTTAACGTTCTTCATAAAATTCCTCCTTAATCCCTAAATTATAATGACATTGTGATGCTCGTCCTATAATGTTTACATCCTAAGCCTACCATAATTTTCAAGCAATGTCAACAATAGAGTGCATTCTTTTTGTTCTTATTATCATTTTTATTGAATTTGTACCTACATCATTGGTCATTCATTATTTATACCTTCTGTATAAGACGAAATGTTTCCGCAGATAAGAACCAGACATTTTCCATTTAAAAGTTAGGGGACATTGCACCAAACTTTTAAATATACAATTGATTTTGCAGACCATAGTTGGTATAATAAATTAAAAGTTAGGGGACAATACACCTAAATTTTAAATGAAAGGTGGTTGAATAATGCAAGAAATAAAAAGAGACACCTATTTACAACGGTTGATCGACAAAAAAGAGAACGGTCTTATCAAAGTGATAACCGGTATCAGAAGGTGCGGCAAAAGCTATTTGCTGTTCTATCTCTATCATGATTATCTAATTTCACAGGGAATCGAAGAAAATCAGATTCTTCAAATTCCTCTTGATGATGATATGTTTACGCAATACCGCGACCCGGCAGAGCTGTCGAAATATATACGTTCAAAAATCGTTGAGCATAAAATGAACTATATTTTCATTGATGAAGTCCAATATGCCATCTCAAATAAAGAATTGAAAAATCTGGATGAAGTCAAATTGTACAATGTACTTAATGGACTTTTAAGGCTTCGGAATGTTGATATTTATGTCACCGGCAGTAACTCGAAGCTTCTCACAAAAGATGTTCTGACCGCATTTCGAGGTCGAGGAGATGAAGTAAGGGTATATCCACTTTCCTTTAAAGAGTATTACAATTTTGTTGGCGGTGATAAATCAGAGGCTTATGAGGAGTATGCAATGTACGGAGGGATGCCACTGACTTTATCAAAGAAAAATGACATGGAAAAAACGCAATATCTCCGGAGTCTGTTTGATGAAGTTTATTTTAAGGATATCAGCGAGAGATACGATATCGAACTAAAGGATGTCCTTGAGGAATTGACGGATGATTTATGTTCTTCAATCGGTTCATTGACAAATTCTTCTAAAATCGCAAGAACACTGCAATCGGTAAAACAAATTAAGGTTTCATCAAATACAATTTCAAAGTATTTAGATTATCTTGTAGAGTCATTTCTGTTTCAAGTGGCCAAAAGATATGATGTTAAGGGCAAAAAATATTTTGAATATCCATCCAAATATTATTGTACCGATATCGGATTACGGAATGCCAAATTAAATTTCCGTCAGCAGGAAGAAACACATATAATGGAAAACATTATGTACAATGAATTGTTATGCCGGGGGTATTTCGTTGATGTCGGTGTTGTAGAATTTGTCAACACAAAAAATGGCAAAAAATCAAAAACACAGGTTGAAATAGATTTTGTTGTGAACGCCGGCTCCAAAAAATATTATATTCAGTCTGCATTAAATCTTTCCGATGACGAAAAAATGAATACAGAACTTAGACCATTAAAGAATACAAACGATTTTTTCAAGAAAATAATTGTTTCAAAAACATCCATGAAACCCTGGACGGATGAAGATGGAATCCTTCACTTGGGTTTATACGAGTTTTTGCTGAATGATCATTCGCTTGACTTATAAAAGCGACAACCCCTGAGCTCTCCTGACAAAACAAATATGATTCAGAATATTTACGAGAAAGGATATATCTAATTATGATAAATTATTATTTAGAGCTTTCCATGGCAGACAAGAAGCTGCCTATCACCGAAAGAATGCGCGATGAGCTTTGCGAATGCTGCAAGCAGGCAAGCAACACGGTAGTGGCCCGCCGCGAGAAAAGAACATATTCCATTATCGGACGTAAGGACGAATATACGCTGTATATGACTCTGACCAGCCGAAACGAGGTTCTGCCGAACCGCTCACTTTCCACTCTGACGCGCCGCGTAACCGCGAACGAATACATGAAGAAACTTTTGGTTGGACACACTCCCAATGGCAGTGTTTTCCGATCTACCCTGTTGGAAGAAGACCCTATTTCCAAGAAAATTGCCTATAAATCAGATACAGAAATTGTCAGTGAGATTATTTCGATTTTCTTTGAAAAAACGATGTCTGAGAAGAAAAATGCACTGGCAAATGCCGCTGCAGAAGACATCCGCAGCATTGTATTAAAATATCTGAACGATAAGAAAGCACTGTGATCAGCTTTCCCCATTTAATGTCGCAAGTCCATACCGGAACAACTCATCGTTGAGCCGGTCCAAATCATAGATCTGATTATTGATATAGGTCGCAATAATGATATCTCTGGTATCCTTCACATATAGATCGCGATGTCCGTAATTTTCCAGCACGCGTCTGACCAGCTTTCGATCCATCCCGGCAGCAATGCACAGGATCAACACAATATCCCGGGATGGATTTGTCTTGACGCCACCCAGAATATCGTAAACATACGACTTTGATATCAGCCCCCGGCAGCCCTTCACAATCGCAGACGCTGTCATATTCTGCTGTGCCATATGCTCCGAGAAAATAGCATGATTCATGTCGGTCTTCCCGTAATTTTCTATAAAATTGTCCATCTCATCGGTACCGGTATGATTCAAAATGTTTAATAATTCCGTCGTTGGTTTTTCCATTTATTTTGCTCCCCCGCGTTGCGAATTTGCTGTTTCACAGCTCCAAAATCCAGCTGCTTCGCAGCCGTCGCACTTCGTGCTTTGTGATTTTGTCGCTCACAAATTCTGCGCAAGGAAACAAGCTCCCTTGCGTTGCGAATTTGTGATATACTTAGTATAAAAAATCTTAACGAAACGTGCAAGGTGAAAAAATGACGATTGAAGAACGCTACGAATTGTCCTGTTATCAGGAGCTGACAAAGCTGAATGACGCCAAAAATATCTGGCTGGTCCGCCACAACGAGACCGGCATGATCTATATCAAAAAAGAAATGCAGTGGTACAATGAAGAAGTCTATCTGCGCTTAAAGGCAGCCAATGTGCCAAATATTCCAAAAATATATCTCTGTGTCCGGGATGATTCCACATTGACCGTCATCGAAGAATATATTCACGGCGTTTCTCTGGACAAGCTGTTAGAACAGCAGGGCATTTTGCCGGAAGCAAGAGTGATTGAAATTGCCGTTGCGATCTGCAATATTTTAGAGCAGCTTCATGCCGGGCTGCCGCCTATCGTCCACCGCAACATCAAGCCATCCAATATTATGATCAGTAATGACGGCGTTGTAAAACTGATCGACTTTAACGCCGCCAAGGAATTTGATCAGTCCCAGATTGAGGACACACGGCTGATAGGTACCAGGAAATTTGCGGCACCGGAGCAATATGGCTTCGGGCAGTCCGATCCACGCACCGACCTTTATGCCCTTGGTGTCACCATGTTATTATCTTCTGACGAAAGATTACCCGGACAGCGGTCTGTATCACGGTCCTCTGGAACCGGTAATCCGGAAATGCATTGCCCTGGACCGTTCCGAGCGTTATCCGGATGCTGCCGCTCTGCGTGCAGAACTTTTGAAATACACTGACCCAAATATGGTACAGACAACCACGGAAAATACAAAATCTGTTGACAATGATTCTGATTCCTCCGGCAATATTTTCACAAAACATTTTTATTCCTATCGCGAAAAGCTTCCGGTTGGTTTCCGTTCCGGCGTTATCTGGAAAATGTGCACTGCCGTTTGGGGATACCTGTTTATTTTCTGGCTTTGCCGCTCCATGACCACAACGGCATCGGACGGCTCCAGTATGACGGGCTATCCGCTGTTCGTAAACCGCGCAGGCGCATTTCTGATGCTGATCGGAATTGTTTACTTCCTCGGCAATTACTGTCATGTCCGCGATCAGCTTCCATTCATGCAGCGAAGCCGCGCGCTGCACTGGATCTTAACCGTGGTATATCTTTTCATTTATTGTATCCTCATGTTCTCGCTTGTCTTTTTTCTCGGCGGCGAATAGCAGCACCGATATTCCGCTCACGGGCGGACGCCTTTTATAACCTACCTCTTTAAACTAGAGTGGAGACAACTGTTTTGCTCCGGATCAATTCACCGGAAGCAATCCGTGGCATCAGTTGGATTTCCGAAAGCTCAAAATAAGGAGGTACATACAATGAAAGGAAAATGGAAATGGGTCGTTATCGTTCTGATCGCAATCGTTGTCATCGGCAGTCTCGCCGGCGGAAACGACTCGGACGAACCAAAGAAAACCGGAGAAGTTTCTTCCTCCGGCACAACAAAATCAACCGGCACAAGCAGCAAAAAATCCAAAAAGAAAAACAAATTTCACGTCGGCGATATCGTCGAGACACCGGATTTAAAGATCACCTTTATTTCAGCAAAAAAGTACAAATGCAAGAATCAATTCATGCAGCCGAAAAAGGGACACATCTATTACCGCATGGAGTTTGAATTCGAAAACAAGGGGGACACCGATCAGACCATCTCCAGCATGACATCGTGGAACTGCTACGCCGATGGATATGCTGCCGATGCTGCATATGCCGTTGCGGACGATGAAATTGACGCCACAATCTCCCCGGGCAATAAGGCAACCGGCGCTGTTTACTACGAAATTCCCAAGAACTCCAAAAAGATCACATTGGAATTTGAAACGAATTTCTGGTCGCAGGATAAGATTGTATTTGTTTCGAAAAATAAATAACAACCATATGATGCAAGGGCAAGGGTCAGATGCAGATAGCAATGACGCTGCTATGGCATCATATTGCAATTCATATAAAGCCCCTCTCTGCCTGAGGGGTTTCTATCATGTATGTACTAAAACAGTTTACCACTCAAAAATCCAAAAAAATTAAATTATTAGAAAATACATATTGCTATAAGACTATATGTAGGATACAATAGAGATAAGTCAACGACAAATATTGTCAAAGAATGCAGATAAAAGCTTGCTATAAAACAAAAAACTCGCCGAAGCGAGTTTAAGTCGTTCAATAATATCACACACTGTGATGCCAAAAGGCGATTTGAATAAATTTTTATTTGAACTTATGATGTAGTTAATATATGGTACTTAACTGATATTGATAATACCGTACATTTTAACAAGTGTCAATATAAAAGGAGAAAAAATATGAAAAAATTTGAAGAATACTATTTAGGACTTGATATGGGAACCGGATCTGTCGGATGGGCGGTGACCGATCCGTCTTACAATGTTATCAAGAGACACGGGAAAGCCCTGTGGGGAATCCGACTGTTCGAATCAGCAAACACAGCAGAAGAACGCAGAGCATTCCGCATATCACGAAGAAGAACTGAACGCCGTAAAGAACGCCTGGCACTCCTGCAGGAAATCTTTGCAGAAGAAATATGCAAAAGAGATGCCGGCTTTTATCAGCGAATGAAAGAAAGCAAATACTGGCATGAAGATAAGCTTGATATCAACGGAAATATGCCGGAACTGCCATATGCATTGTTTGCAGATGACGGATTTACCGACAAGGACTATTATAAAAAATACCCAACCATTTATCATTTACGTTATGCTTTGGTGAACAATTCCGAAGATAAACCGGATATCCGTCTTGTTTACCTGGCACTGCATCACATTATCAAATACAGAGGACATTTCCTGTTCGAAGGAAAGAAACTATCAGAGGTTGAAAGCTTTTCTACCGCAATGGACGCATTAAAGCAGCAGGCTCTGGAACAAGACATTGATCTCAGCCTTTTGGATGATCCCGATGTATTAAAACAACTGGAGTCCATCATCTGCGATGTGAACTGCAGCAAATCAGATAAAAAGACACAGATCGGCAAATTGATCGCCGGAACCGACAAACAGAAAAAAGCGATTGCTGCATTGATCACCGGATGTACCGTCAAGTTGAATGATATTTTCCCGGATCTGGAGCTTGATAAGGACGATAACGCAAAAGTATGTTTTTCCGATAATAACTATGAGGAAAAAGAAGCTGAGATCGAAGCACTGCTTGCTGATCGTTTTCTGCTGATTACTGCTGCAAAATGCGTTTATGACTGGACTGTTCTCCATGATATATTGAGCAATTCTCATTATCTCTCTGAAGCAAAAGTAAAAACATATCAAAAGCATTGCGAGGATCTCCGCAAAGTTAAGAAGCTTCTGCGAGCAGACAAAGAAATTTACGAAGCAGTATTTGGCGTCCCGGCAAATAAGGAAGCAAATTACAGTGCCTACATTGGAATGGTAAAGAAAAATGGCAAAAAGCAGCCGATCGAAAAAACCTGTACCACAGACGATTTCTATAAATTTTTAAAGGGAAAACTGGACAAATTACAGGTTGATGAAGCCGGACAGGCGTTGATCGATCAGTTAAAGTCAGAAATGGAAATGGGAACCCTTTTCCCAAAACAAAGAATCCGTGACAACGGTGTTATTCCATATCAGCTGCATGAGAATGAATTAAATGCAATTTTGGAAAATGCTTCAAAATTTTATCCTTTCTTGCTGCAAGCGGATCCGGATGGTCATACACCAATCGAAAAGATTCAAAAAATTTTCCGATTCCGCATTCCATATTATGTCGGACCATTGAATACAACCCACAAGGATAAAGGCGGTCATAGCTGGTCTGTGCGCAAAAAGGAAGGAAAAATATATCCTTGGAATTTTACGGAAATGATTGATGAGGAAGAAAGCGCCACAAAATTTATTGAACGCATGACAAATAAGTGCAGTTATCTCATTGGCGAAGATGTACTGCCAAAGGAGTCATTATTATACGCCAAGTTTAATGTGTTAAATGAGCTTAATAACCTGCGCATTGACGGAGAATTCGTCTCCGTTGAAATTAAACAGTTAATTTACAACCAGGTATTCCAAAAATATCAACATGTAACAGGAAAAAAATTAAAAGACTTTTTACTTCACAATGGAATTATTTCCAAGGGACAGGAACTGTCAGGCTTTGATCAGAATTTTAAAAGCTCATTAAAAGCATATCATGATTTTAAACAGATTGTAGGGGCTGGCGTTTTAACACAAAACCAGCAGGAAGATATTGTCAGGGATATTACGTTATTCGGAGACTCCCAGCCAATGCTTAGAAAACGACTGCGTAGAAAATATCCTGCATTGTCTGACAAACAAGTGCAGCAGCTCGCATCCCGAAAATATACAGGATGGGGGCGACTGTCACGCACATTTTTAGAAGAGATCGAATCCGTCAACAAAGAAACCGGAGAAATAATGAATATTATTACGGCTCTTTGGGAAACCAATGATAATTTGATGCAGCTTTTAAGCGGAAAATATGATTATATTACGCAAATCGAAGAATGGAATGCCGGTCGAAATCTCGAAAGAGAAGTGACGTATCAAAATGTAGAAGAATTATATGTTTCACCCGCTGTAAAGCGTCCAATCTGGCAGACCATTCGTATTGTTAAAGAAGTTGCACATATAATGGGCGGCAGCCCAAAACGCATATTTGTTGAAATGGCAAAAGAACCCGGTGAAAAGGGTGTCCGCAAGGTATCCCGAAGAAACAGCCTTTTGGATTTATATAAGCAGTGCAAAAAGGAAGCGCCGGAATTATATGATCGTCTCGCAAATAAAGAATCTGACAACGCACTGCGCAGTGACAAGCTATATTTGTATTATTCTCAAATGGGAAAATGCATGTACTCAAATGAACCAATCGATCTGGATGACCTGTTTACCAACCGTTATGACATTGACCACATTTATCCGCAGTCGAAAGTCATGGACGACAGCCTTGATAACCGCGTTCTTGTAAAGCGGGAACTGAACAGCCGAAAATCCGACAACTTCCCTGTCCTGAAAGAATATGTCGATGCTGCAAAGCCATTGTGGGATACCCTGCTTTCAAAAAAGCTGATATCCAAAGAAAAATACAAAAGACTGACAAGACGTGATCCTTTCGGAGAGGAGGAGCTTGCAGGATTTATTGCCCGGCAATTAGTAGAAACAAGACAGAGTACCAAGGCCGTTACAAAGCTTCTTGCAACAGCATATCCGGAATCCGAAATTGTGTATTCTAAAGCGAAAGCCGTCAGTGAATTTAGACATAAGTTTGATGCGCTTAAAGTGCGCGATGTGAATGATTACCATCATGCAAAAGATGCGTATCTGAATATTGTGGTCGGCAATACATATTATGTCAAATTTACCAAGGATGCGGCATGGTTTATACGAAACAATCCCGGACGCTCTTACAACTTAAAGAAAATGTTCGAGAATGAAACTGTAAAACGTGGAAACGAAACCGCCTGGATTCCTGGAGATAACGGAACTGTATGTGTTGTCAAAAAATGGCTGAACAAAAACAATATTTTATTTACACGACAATCCTTTGAAGAGAAAGGTGGTCTGTTTGATCAAAATATTATGAAAAAAGGAAAAGGACAGATTCCTTTAAAAAATGGCGCCGATAAACGCTTGCAGAACAAAGAAAAGTATGGTGCTTATAATAAGGCAAGCGGTGCATATTTTATGCTTGTAGAATCTGAAGGCAAAAAGGGAACAAGAAAAAGAACCATAGAATTTGTTCCCGTTTATCTAGTAAAACAAATGACGGAATCCGACGCATTTCGGAAGAAATATTGTGAGGAAGCTTTCGGACTGGTGAATCCTGACGTGCGTATTCCTCAAATTAAAATAAATACACTGTTTGATGTTGACGGATTTAAAATGCATTTGTCTGGAAGAAGCGAAAAAAGACTTCTTTTTAAGGGAGCAAATCAATTAGTACTCTCTCCGGAAATGCAAATTATTGTAAAGAAGATTGGCAAATACTGTGCAGACCGAAAAGAAAATAAAAATGCAGTATTGTCTGAAAAAAGCCAATTATCATCAGACAAACTGGAACAATTGTATGACGAACTCCTCAATAAATTAATGAACTCAATATATGCGAAAAGATTAGCCACCCAAGCAAAATTTTTAGACATAGGTAAGCCTGATTTTATAGAACTTTCCACTGAAGATAAATGTATCTTGCTGGCAGAAATATTGCACCTGTTCCAATGCAACAGTCAAGCTTCCGATCTGTCATTGTTAAATGGACCTAAGCGTGCAGGAATTTTAAAGATGAATAATGATATTACTAAATTGGAGAAAATCAACGTTTACAACCAGTCGATTACCGGATTTTATGAGCAGGTAATTGATCTTCAGACAATATGAGCTGGCGTATTGTTGTCGTGCATAACACGGCTAAACTGGACCTACAGCTGCAATATCTGGTTGTGCGCAGCGAAATGAAAACACAGAAGATACATATTTCAGAAATTGCACTTTTACTTGTAGAATCTACGTCTGTATCTTTAACAGTCGGACTGCTGGCAGAACTGACACGACAAAAGGTAAAAGTAATTTTCTGTGATCAGAAAAGAAATCCGTCATCGGAACTGGTGTCATATTATGGATCACATGATACCAGCAATAAAGTCCGCACGCAAATCGCATGGTCACCAAAGGTGAAGGAGGCTGTCTGGACAGAAATTGTCCGTGAAAAAATCAATCAACAGGAAAAGCATTTACTGGAAAGGGGGAAGAATAAGGAGGCTGGATTGTTGCGTGAATATGTGCAGCAAATGCAATGGAATGATGCTACAAATCGAGAGGGGCATGCCGCTAAGGTTTATTTTAATGCACTATTTGGAATGGATTTTTCCAGGAGTCAGGATTGCCCGATCAATGCGGCATTGAACTATGGATATTCCTTAATTCTTTCTGCCGTCAATCGCGAAATAGTGACGAATGGATATATTACACAGTTGGGACTATTTCATGATAATATGTTCAATCAATTTAATTTGGGTTCCGACCTTATGGAGCCATTTCGCGTGTTGGTAGACAGAAAAGTTTTCGATATGACATTGATCGAATTTGAGCATGAAGAGAAAATGCAATTAGTCAATTTATTGAATGAGGAAGTTATCATGGACGGAAAGCATTACGTGATTTTAAATGCAATCAAACAGTATGTAAAAAGTGTGTTTGACGCCCTCAACGAATCGGACATTGCACAGTTATCCTTTTATTCATATGAGTTATAGGTATATGAGAGTAATCGTAATGTTTGATCTTCCTGTGCTGACCAGCGCACAGAGAAGAGAATATACGCGTTTTCGCAAATTCCTATTGAAAAACGGATTTGTCATGCAGCAGGAATCTATTTACAGTAAGCTGGCGTTAAATACCAGTATTGCATTAAGAATAGAAGACAATGTGAGAAAAAATAAGCCCTCTGAGGGTCTGGTACAGATGCTGACTATCACCGAAAAGCAATATGGTCGTATGGAACTGCTTGTCGGTGAAACAAACAGTGAAGTGATTCAAAGCGATGAGCGATTGATTATTTTATAAATATTTATTTGAGGAGGGAATGTACTTGAAATTAGCCCATTCTGAAATATCTTTTTGTGTTGATTTTGACAAGACAGAAATACCGGTTTGTATTATCGAATCACCAAAAAGGTGGCGGGAAATCCAAAAGGAATTATCCGCTCAATATCTCGGGGAAGATGGTGAATGGGTGCTATCTGACCACGATAAGGAAATGAATTTCAGCAAGACTGCGGAAATGATATTTAACCCGCTTCAGCTTGATGAAAATCAGAGAAGACTTGTAACCGCTTTTCTGAAATCATTTGCAGAAAAAGCCGTTAATGAGTCACATTGGAGGGAAAGCCAGGAATTAAATTCTATCATTCAAACATTTTTCGGCAAAATGGAAATGGAATACTCCTTTGGCTACCACATTAATGCGGAAACGGACTTTTCCGCACTTGCAAAAGCCATGGGGCTGCAAATTGAAACACAGTATGAAACAGATTTGGAACGGTTATTACAATATTGTATCATGATAAAGGAGTTAACCAAAATCAAACTGTTCATATTCTGGAATTTGAGAAACTATTTTACACAAACCGAATTGGAATTATTTTTTGAGGAAATCAGACGTCGAGACTGGAAGGTATTATTAATGGAAAATCATTTAGATCAAATGATGGATGGTGAAAAATGGTACATCATCGACAAAGACAACTGCGAAATATATTGAAACGCGGATCGGAATTGTGTAAAATAGATATAGACGAATATGTTTGGGTACTCAAAAGTACATTTTATGTTAATGATGGCATTTCATTTTTGAATTTGAGGTTTGAGAATGATGTAGAAATGTATGGTACTCAAACCACGGGGAATTATGCACCACAGGAGTAAACGTTTGAGAATGATGTAGAAATGTATGGTACTCAAACAGATCGCCATTCTTAATAAGCACTATGGATGTTTGAGAATGATGTAGAAATGTATGGTACTCAAACATCACTAGCAGTAGAACCTTCTGTTGCAACGTTTGAGAATGATGTAGAAATGTATGGTACTCAAACTCGTATGATTCAATTGGCTGACCGGATGCCGTTTGAGAATGATGTAGAAATGTATGGTACTCAAACCTTTGCTGATCTCAACGATATCTTCTTGTAGTTTGAGAATGATGTAGAAATGTATGGTACTCAAACACCCTCAGCAATTTTGTTAATAGAACTAACGTTTGAGAATGATGTAGAAATGTATGGTACTCAAACAGTATGATGTTGAAGATTATGAGGAAATGTGTTTGAGAATGATGTAGAAATGTATGGTACTCAAACTCCTGTTGGCGGTGAGCATGATTACGCTTGTTTGAGAATGATGTAGAAATGTATGGTACTCAAACGATCTCGTAGGATAAGATTACATTTTTGTAGTTTGAGAATGATGTAGAAATGTATGGTACTCAAACTATGACGGGTTATTATTTGGTGTGCTTCTGGTTTGAGAATGATGTAGAAATGTATGGTACTCAAACTTTTCCTGCAACGGACATATCTTGACATGGGTTTGAGAATGATGTAGAAATGTATGGTACTCAAACTTTTTCTTCGGTTGAATATATGGCTATATTGTTTGAGAATGATGTAGAAATGTATGGTACTCAAACACATCGTGAAAAAGAATGACGGCTATCACTGTTTGAGAATGTAGAAATGTATGGTACTCAAACACTACAGATTCTTTAAAGATGCAGTTAAAGTTTGAGAATGATGTAGAAATGTATGGTACTCAAACTGCAGATCAGCATCACATTCCATGGCTTTTGTTTGAGAATGATGTAGAAATGTATGGTACTCAAACGCTTGACATTGCATCGGTAAACACACGACTGTTTGAGAATGATGTAGAAATGTATGGTACTCAAACACCAGAAAGTGTTAAAGCATCTGTCTACAACCACTATTTTGAATAAACTGCATCATTTCTGGAAAGAAGGTACACGCAATACTGATTCATACTGATTCCCTCTCTTTTCGAATGTTCTGCAAGGGAACGGTGTAAACTGCGAGGAATTCTAAGTTTAAACTGTCCTGAATAATCCTCTAGGCTGTCTGGCTCATGGATTTCAATACCATCTTCCATAGCAGCTTCCAACCATGCTTTCTTGGCATCTAAAGCGTTTGCAACAGCGGATTCTACTGTTTCTCCACAAGTAATACATCCCGGAAGTTCCGGAAATGAAACAACAAAACCGCCCTCATCCTTATCCTCTATAATTTCCATACGATAATTCATTGACAAATAATCATTAAACGTTTTCATCATTCACCGCCTCACTTTCCACAATCTGCTTTACCATTTCTACATATACCTTTTTGATGGGTTCATGCTTTGGTATTGTAATCGGCTGACATCCAGCTTTTCTAAAAGTATAATGACTGCTCCCACTCTTCGGAGAACTCATCACATATCCATAACCTTCCAACACCTTACGCAATTCATCAAATCGGAGGTCTTTTGATAAAGCATATATTTTTGTTAATAATTTATCCCATTTTGACATTCTGAATACCTCCTACCATTATTATATATGGTGTCATATATGGTGTCAATTATTATTTTTTTGGTACATATCACCCCCTTCGGTATTGCATGCACCTTTCACACATGTATTTTTTCAATAGCCTTACCTCCGCAAGAGATGGCTGAATATTCTTGTGCGGCAGAGTCACCCGTCCGGTGTGGCGTGAGCCACCTGTCCAGACGGATTGAGCCATTTTATTAGAGAGTTACTCTCGCAACGATTTATCTAAGCCATACACCTCACGCATCGACCGGAATCCCCCGTATAGTCAACCGAATCTGCAAAAGGGCTCTTATGTATGCCTTCCAAAACCAGAAAAGGCTGATCGATGACTACATGATCACGTATGCCACAGAACATGAAATGCTTGGAACCATAACAACATAAATCTTATTGCCGCCTGAATTCTGTCATCAGCCCTGTAAGGGCTGATGACAGAAAGTTAAGCAATCCGGTGACAGTTCATGTGAGCAAGTCCGGGACAGCTCATGAGGTCGGTAACAAGAAAGAAAGAGACAGTTATCATTTGTATTCATTTTTAACTGTTCTTCAATAATGACACACAGTCCATCGATCTGCTTGCGCATATCCGTCCTGCCGCAGACAATGTACACTTTATCCAGAACGGATATATCTCCTAACAAACCATCTCCCGCAGTGTCAGGAAAACACGTTTTAATGTCTGCTCTTCAAATTCATTTGACAATGCGATGCTGACACCGCCATACTGAAGAAAAATGTTTGCAGCTTTGGGTATGCTGACCGCCGGAATTCCGGCGGTTTCCCGAACTGGATCAGGCTGGATGTTTACACATACAACATCCAGTTTTTCTGCGGCAGACACATTTCTGCCAGAACATTCCGTTTCCGGCAGATCATAACAGGCACGCTCTCTGCCTTAGGGGTTTCTATCGTGTATGTACTAAGACAAAAAACTCGCCGAAGCAAGTTTGAATCATTCAATAATATCACACACTGTGATGCCAAAAGGCGATTTGAATAAATTTTTATCTAAGCTGATGATGTAGTTAATAGATAGTGCTCCCCCCCCCTACTTATTCTAATAATTTTTTGAGCTTGTCGCATTTTTTGCCAACAACTCTTTATAATTTCTTCTCCACTTTCTGCAATTTGTCCAGCAATGGAAACTAAATATTCCATCTTGGACTAATTTTGAACTATCTTAGACTAATTTTTAGCTAATTACATTTTTAGTCCTTAGAAAATCCCTTATTTTACGGCATTCTTCGTTAAGCACTTAGACTAAAGCGTTTTTCTTTAGCTAAATTAGTTCAAACATTTATTTTTTCAAATACCATCTTGTAGCATGTCCAACGCCGTCAACATCCGCAATACCTTCTCGCTTCATAGCCTGAAGAATATTAGATACTTTCTTGGACTGTTGCTTATCGCTCAAAACTGCCGACAATGATCCTGACAGAACCTCCTTCAGCTCTCCTGCACTAGCTCTCCCCATTGTATCTAATGTCCTATAACGCAAGACTTTTTTGATCTTATTTGTTATTACTTAGATTATTTGCAGACTTGAAAAAGTAAATTCCAGTGCAAGAGTAAATTCCACTGTTTTTTAAATTTTGTTGATTTTGGGGCTGTAAAAAAACTCCCCTTTGCAACATCACTCTTTCGTCTTAACGCTTACCGTTTTCCTGGAAATTACCATTCTTAACACTAAATATTCTGGATTGTATTTTATCGAAATTTATCAACCGTTTTCCGAAATATATCCATCAGTTACCGAAATTTATCAACGTAATTTCGATATTTTTCGGAAAAATATCAAATTCATCGTGACATTTTTCGAAAAAAAAGAGAGACAGAATTTCTTCTGCCTCTCTCAATAAATAACATTCATCCCTTGATTTTGCAGACTCATACCCGGGCTCTACAAATCTTTTGCTTTGTACACCGTGTAGCCTTCATAATAATAGCTGTAATCAATTCCCTTCATATACACTTCCCGGTCGTCGATCTTATCCGTCAATGCCTGCTTTAAAATATATTTTATTTCCGTGTCGCGGATCGGGCTTCTCTCCATGGCAAGCAAATAGTCTTCCTTGTCAACAGCGCTCCAATCAATAACCTTATGCAGTTCTTTTTTCAAAATACAATCCAGCCAGATTCTCGTGCTTCGTCCATTTCCCTCCCGAAATGGATGGACTACATTCATTTCAACGTATTTCTCGATAATCTCATCAAACGTTGACTGGGGCATTTTCTCTACACTGTCAATGGCTGCCTGTAAATACATCACCGGCGCAAATCGAAAATTTCCTTTAGCAATATTTACCGTTCGAACTACCCCTGCAAAATCATATATCTCGTCAAACAAATATTTATGAATTGCCGCAAGCATTTGAAAAGTTCCGGCTTCATAATTATCCAGATATCCATTTTCAAATAATTCGACAGCCTTTTTCTTGCTTATCTTTTCTTCTGTTCTGACAAGTTCTGTAGAATCAGTAATGTTGCGTCTGTTCTCTAGTACCATGCATATCCTCCAATCCACAAACATTTATCAATCACATTCAAATACTTTTATCAAAAGCCCCTCACCATCCCGGTAAGGGGCTTCTGATTTCATCTGTATTTCAACAAACGAATCTATTCGTTCTAAATCTCTAGCATATCTCTGCGCCTGCCGGCATATTCTTCTCCGGTGTTACCAGTGCGAGATTTCCATCGGCATCCTCTGCGCAAAGCAGCATTCCCTCAGACAGAACGCCTGCGAGCTTCGCCGGCTTTAAGTTGACGAGAACCATAACCTTCTTGCCAACCATTTCCTCTGCGGAATAGTGCTGTTTGATTCCGGATACGATCTGCTTTACCTCACTGCCGATACGCACCTGGGAGCACAGAAGCTTCTTGGACTTCTTGACTTCCTCACAGGCGATGATCTCACCAACCTGAAACTGCATCTTTGTGAAATCGTCGAATGTGATCTCCGGCTTTGCCTCGATGTCGATGACATTTTCCTCGGTCTCTGCAGCACCGCCGTTTGCGACAGCCTGAGCCTTCTGGATCTCCTCAGCCTTTGCCTTTACCTCGTCCATGTCAAGACGGGCAAACAAAATCTCCGGCTTGTCGGTTACCTTTGTGCCATTGACATAACCACCGAAATGATCCATCTCCTCCAGCGGACGCTTTGTGGCACCGATCTGTGCAAGGATACGGTCTGTGGTATCCGGCATAAATGCTTCCAGCAGGCTTGCGCCGATAGTAATGCTCTCCAGCAGATTGTAGAGTACGGTAGAGAGACGATCCTTCTTTGCCTCGTCCTTTCCAAGGATCCAAGGCTCTGTCTCGTCGATATATTTGTTACATCTCTTGAAGATTGTAAATACTTCTGTGATCGCATCAGCCACACGAAGCTTATCCATCTTCTCCTCAACCTTCTTCGGTGCTGCAAGAATGACAGCCTTAAGATCGTCGTCAACCGGCTCAGCAACACCCTTGTCCTCAGCAACACCGCCAAGGTATTTATTGGTCATGGAGATCGTACGGTTTACAAGGTTACCAAGTGTATTGGCAAGGTCGGAATTCATACGCTCTACCATGAGTTCCCATGTGATAACACCATCGTTCTCGAATGGCATCTCATGAAGTACGAAATAACGGACAGCATCTACGCCAAACATATCTACAAGATCGTCCGCATAGATTACGTTTCCTTTGGACTTACTCATCTTGCCTTCGCCCTGCAGCAGCCATGGATGACCAAATACCTGCTTCGGAAGTGGCTCGCCAAGTGCCATGAGGATGATCGGCCAGTAAATCGTATGGAAACGGATGATATCTTTTCCGATCAGGTGAAGGTCTGCCGGCCAGAACTTCTTATAAAGATCTTCGCCGTTCTCATCAAGACGGTTGTCACCGTCTACGTCATAGCCAAGTCCTGTGATATAGTTGCTGAGTGCATCCAGCCATACATATACGACATGATCCGGATCAAAATCTACCGGGATTCCCCACTTAAAAGAGGTTCTGGATACACAGAGATCCTGCAGTCCCGGAAGAAGGAAGTTGTTCATCATCTCGTTCTTACGTGACTCCGGCTGGATAAACTCCGGATGTGTATTGATATGCTCGATCAGGCGGTCAGCGTACTTGCTGAGCTTCAGGAAGTATGCCTCCTCCTTTGCCGGCTGGCACGGACGTCCGCAATCCGGACACTTGCCATCTACCAGCTGAGACTGTGTAAAGAAGGACTCGCAAGGTGTACAGTACATGCCTTCGTAAAATCCCTTGTAAATATCGCCCTGATCATAAAGCTTCTTGAAGATCTTCTGTACCTGCTTCTCATGATCCTCATCCGTGGTACGGATAAAACGGTCATAAGACGTATTCATCAGATCCCAGATTGATTTGATCTGTCCTGAGACATCATCTACGAACTTCTTCGGTGTAACTCCTGCTTCCTCTGCCTTAAGCTCGATCTTCTGACCGTGCTCGTCCGTTCCTGTCTGGAAGCGTACATCGTATCCCTGCTGTCTCTTGAAGCGCACGATACTGTCTGCCAGAACGGCTTCGTATGTGTTACCGATATGCGGTTTTCCTGACGTATACGCGATCGCGGTTGTCAGATAAAATCTCTTTTTCTCTGCCATCTACTGTCCCTCTTTTCCTAAAATTCTAATTACCCTATCTTATTTACTTTAGTATTCCTCCCCCGATTTGTCAACCGTTCCGGGGAATTTGACTGTGTTAATTTGCCGCTTGTCCAATCTGCAGCATTCTTCCACTATCTGCCATGATCGAATTTGACTGTGTTAATTTGCCACTCGTTCCATTCCGGTCATGTGCCGGCGTCGCCAATATGCAATTTTCTATTTCTGCATCTTATAGAGAAGCTCCATCTTCATATCATAATAGTTCGGTGTCATATCAAGATAATGCACATGCGGATTCTCGAAACGCTGCTCCTCAAGCCACATTTCTTCTTTCATCTGCTGATTCACATAGGAACGGATCTCCTCCAGAGACGGCTGTTCATAAACCAGCTTTCCGTCCTTAAAGATCGGCACCTGAAGCTCCTTGCCAGTGCAGTTATCAAAGGTTCGCTGGCGCCACGGAGCAACCGGATCCACATAGCGGAATGGCTTTGAAAGGTCAATTTCTTCATCGTATTTACCGATCAGATCTGCCACAGCCTTCCCCGTCTCATCATAGATTCGGTACACCTTCTTAAGTCCCGGATTCGTGATCTTTTCCACATTCTCAGACACCTTGATCCTCGGCTGGTACACGCCGTCACGCTTCACGGCAGAGATTTTGTAAACAGCACCAAAAACCGGCTCACTCTTGGAGGTGATCAGACGCTCGCCCACACCAAAGCTGTCAATGCAGCCGCCCTGATCAATCAGGGAAGAGATCGTGTACTCATCGAGACTGTTGGATGCCACGATCTGGCAGTCCGTAAGTCCGGCGTCATCTAACATCTTTCTTGTTTTCTTGGAAAGATACGCAAGGTCACCGCTGTCGATGCGGACTCCCTTCAGACGTTTGCCCATCGGCTCTAACACTTCTTTGGCGATTCGGATCGCATTCGGTACACCGCTCTTTAAGACATCGTATGTATCGATGAGAAGTACGGTGCCGTCCGGATAAGTCTCTGCATACTTTTTAAAAGCGGTATATTCATCCTCATAATACATAACCCAGCTATGCGCCATCGTGCCGCCTACCGGGATGCCGAACATCTCGCCGGAAAGCACGGTTGCCGTTCCGTTTACACCTCCAATGTAAGCTGCTCTTGCGCCATACACGGCTGCGTCCATGTTGTGCGCACGTCTCGCACCGAAATCAGACACGACTCTTCCCTGTGCCGCCCGTACGATACGGCTTGCCTTTGTTGCGACAAGAGACTGGTGATTGACCTGTAAAAGCACTGCAGTCTCCACAAGCTGCGCATCAATGAGCGGCGCAACGATCGTCAGAACCGGTTCATTCGGGTACATGATCGTCCCCTCCGGAAATGCATACAGATCTCCCTCAAATTTGAAATTCCGTAAATATTCCAGAAAATCCTCCTCGAAGATCTTCTGCTCACGCAGATATGCAATGTCATCGTCATCAAAATGAAGATCCTGAATATACTCGATGATCTGCTCAAGTCCGGCGAAAATAGAATATCCGCCGCCGTCCGGATTCTTCCGGTAAAATACATCGAATGCCACTCTTGTATCTCTGTCCTGCTCTCTGAAATATCCATTACTCATGGTCAGCTCATAAAAGTCCATGACCATCGTTAAATTACGTTTATCAAACTGTTTCATTGTCATCACGACCTTTCTCTCTCCAGCACCAAACTAAAACATTATTATATTATGTTCTTATCCTATGATATTGGGGGCAAAAATATCTGACCCTTGTATCATCCTCTTAAATGACATTTACCTGACAGGACCGCATTGTTGCCAGTGCCGTCTCATGACTCTCCGGCGTCACGCCTGCACAGCATCTGCTGTCGACCGTCAAAGGTGTTTCCGGCAGCCACGCCTTTGTTCCAAGCACATTGGATACCACACAGATATCCGTACAAAGTCCGATAAATTCAATCGCTTCCGGGTTCAGCTCTGCCAGATCCTGCATCAGCTCTCTGCTGCCAAAGGTCGGCTTTTCATAAGTATCCGCACCTTCTGCAAGCTCCGCGATCTCGTCTGCAAGCTGCCAGCCCCAGGTTCCACGGATACAATGCTTCACCGGAAGATTACGTCCCTCCTGCGTCTCCGGATAATCCTCGCCATGCGTATCGTATGTATACAAGACCACATCTCCGTTGTCCTGATATTTCCGGATCTTCTCCACTACTGCCGGCACGATCGCCTGCGCCTCCTTCGTGCCGAGACTTCCGGAAATAAAATCATTCTGCATATCCACAACTACTAATACTTTCGCCATATTAATCCAACCATCCTTTCCCTGTCTGCAAGCCTGCTGCCACAGACAATGCCATACCCGACTCCTGTTCCGGTTGATCACGCTCTATCAGAGCCAATGCTTCGATTCACCGATTTGTCAGGTTCCATCAGAATCGATGCTCCCATTCCCCGCTCTTTTTGCGGTACAGACAGGACGGGCGCCCTGAGCTTTTCGTGTCCATTCCCCCGGTCTTTTCCACGCGGTCAACGATCCACCGGCGGAAGTTCGGCTTGTGAAGCTGTCTCCCCAGGACCGATTCATAAATGGACTGCAGATGCGTCAGCGTAAACTCCTCGCCCGCCAACTCAAATGCAATGTCGGTATACTCCACCTTATTCTTCAGTCTCTGCAGCGCCGTCTTGATCACCTTCTCATGATCAAACGCAATGTCCTCCTCCGACAGGCACACATCCTCCGAAAGAAGTGTAAGACGATCATCCGCACCCGGCTTCACGGTAAACCACTTCACCTTCGCAGCGTCATCGCCCGCCACCGGATGAAGCTTCGCCTTCGGCACCAGCGCCATATATGCCACAGAGATCACGCGCATCCGCGGATCTCTCCCGACATCGCCAAACGTATAAAGCTGCTCCATATAAATATCCGAGAGATCCGTCTCTTCCTTCAGCTCTCTTGCCGCCGCTTCCTCCAGAGACTCCTCCATCTCCACAAAGCCGCCGGGGATCGCCCACTTACCAAGAAACGGATGACCTCCCCTCTCGATCATCAAAAGCTCCAGCGAATCGTCCTTCTCCGGATTCACGGTAAAGATCAGCATATCCACCGTAACAGCCGGCTTCTCATAGCGGTTCGGATCATACTGCCGAATAAACTCCGCTTCTGTTAATCCATTTTGATCCCGTACTTCCACCGATCATTCCTCCTTCTTAAAATATAATTCTCAATTTGAGAATTATATTGTTTGAATATGATTATACTCTTTGGGAGAATTATGTCAACCCTCTCTCAAAAATTTCTGTTGCAAATCCGATAAAATAGATATATAATTGATGAACTTTACACGAAAATGCACAGAAACGGAGGAAATATATGAATGAATTTGAAGAATTTCTCATGTTTGCCGCACGTTTTATATTCATCCTCTCACAGAAGATTTACAACACCACATTGGATATTCTTGACTGGATTTTGTATGGGATCCATCTGATCTTATGGTATATCCGGCGCATCTGTCTCCGTATCTCTGTCTCTTCATTTGTAAGAACAATTGATGACTGCATCTTTTTCTTCAAATGTTTTAAAGAAGGATGTCATTCCTGCCGCGCAATGCGTGATCGCCTGCCGCCCCGGTACCTCAGGCGCTGTCGCCGCCGTATTCAGAAAGTGTTTTTCTGCGGACTTTTCACCAGAGATCCCCGGAGACGCTTTAGCATTTCCCTGTATCTGCATGAGATACCGTTACGCATGTATTATTACTACAGTCTCCGGGACAGCCGGACGCACCATAAGTAATCGGATTCAAGGGACACCGCCGGTATTTGCAGTATTACAGCAATCGCACAGCAACGGGACAAGCCGCAGCATCCGTTCGAGATAGATCCCCTTTCACCCCTGCCCTGGCATCATAATGCTTTACATACACTCATCCAACACCTGGCTCAGCACACGGATCGACTCCTGAAGCTGCTCGTCCTCTTTTTCATCAAGCTCAATCTGAATGATCTGCTCCAGACCCCCGGCTCCGACAATACATGGCAGGCTTAACGCCATATCGCTGGCTCCATACTGTCCCTCCACCACGCCGGACACGGTCAGGATCGAATGCTCATTTCTCATGATGCATTCACAGATACGGCAAACCGCCATTGCCACGCCAAAGTATGTGGCTTTCTTACTCTCAATGATCTTATATGCACTGTCCTTTACCTGATCGTAGATCCTCTCCGTATCATCCTGATACTCGTCCGGCTGACACATGTCATAGAAGTCCCTCAGATCAATTCCGGACACATTGGCACTACTGAACACCGCAAGCTCGCTGTCCCCATGCTCTCCAATGATAAACGCATGCACACTTCGCGCATCCACACCAAGCTCGCCCCCCAGCATACATTTCAGGCGCGCCGTGTCCAGCACGGTTCCCGAACCGATCACACGATGTCTCGGCAATCCCGAGAATTTCCATGCGGCATAGGTAAGAATATCGACCGGATTAGATACGATCAAAAGGATTCCCTCGACGTCTCTTGCCGCAATCTCGCCCATGATCTGACGAAAGATCTCGATATTTTTGTGTACAAGATCGAGTCTTGACTCCTCTGGACGCTGATTGCAGCCCGCTGTCACAACGATGATCGCACTGTCTGCAATATCATCATAATCTCCGGCATAAATTTTGATCGGCATGGCAAACGGCATACCGTGCATGATATCCATCGCCTCGCCCTCCGCCTTCTTGCGGTCCACATCCAAAAGAACCATCTCCGAAAACAGTCCGCTCTGCATGATCGTAAATGCTGTTGCTGCTCCTACATACCCACAACCGATAATTGCTATTTTTCTATTATTCATGTCTCTAACCATACCTTTCTACGCTCTGTGCAAAAGCACTTTAATCATTTCGCATGGTTAGTATTCCCATAAACAGACATTTTATGACTGCTGTTTATGGGAAGTCTTAGTAAAATAACAAAAACCATCCGGGAATCTTGAAACAGATCCACAGATGGTTTTCATCTACATTATAAAATTATTACAGCGCTCCGGCAAAAGGTTCAAAAAAGCTTCGCTTTTCCTCACTCGCGGGCGCGTGGTTTTCTCTGAGGCTTCTTACATCTTTGCCCCGCATTTGCTGCAGAATGCGGCTCCCTCCGGGATCACTGCACCACACTGTGGGCAGCATGCTCCACCCTGCATCCGGACAACCTCGTCCTTCAGATCTGCGATCTCACTTAAAAGTGAGCTGACATTGGCGATCTGCTCATCAGCGATCTCGCCTTCCTTCTGCATATCATAGTAACGCTTTCCGAGTGCAATGTACTCTTTATTCAGTGCATCCTCTTTGGATTTGATATCGAGCTTAAGCTTCGCTACACCGGATACTTCCTTCGCCTTCTGACTTACATCTCTGCCTGCGGTAGTCAGAGTTTCCTTCATACTGTCAAAAAATGCCATATTCATTACCTCCCTGAATCCTTTTGAATCCGACTGATGCTATGGATTGCTTCATTGCAAAACAATCTCGTAATCCTACATCATATTATATATGATTATCTGGAAAAATCAACGCATATCTCCGGCTTCTGCTTCTCCCGGTATCTCCGGACAATGCATTGAAAATCCTGTTATTTATTCTATGATCACACCACGATGCTCTACCGATGTCGAGAAGACGATCAGTGTATTCGTCCTGCCGTACTCCTGGAGCTCGCCAATAAACTGATCAAGCTCCGAGGTGCTCTGAAACAATACCTCCAGAAGCATCGAATAATCTCCGGTCACACAATTGCACTCCACAACATTCTTACACTCCTTAATATATGGATAAAACTTCTTCTTATCCTGCGGTATCACCTCAAGATTGATAAACGCTTTGATGTGATATCCCATCACCTCCGGATTGATCTGCGCATGAAACCCTTCAATATATCCTTTATTTACCAGAGTCTCGATCCGGGCAGATACTGCCGGTGAAGACAAATATACCGTTGCAGCGATCTCCTTGAGCGGAATCCTGGCATTTGCCTGAAGCATCTTTAAGATTTCAAAATCAATATGGTCTAGTTCGTTCTTTTTCATATTCCGGTACCTCCCCGTCCTTCTCTGTCCTGTTCTTGGTACTTTGCTTAATTTATTTGTGTATAAACAAGCAAAACGGCATAGTTTTCCAGGAAACTACGCCGTTGTATAAATAAAATATAGCATATCTATTTCATTTTGTCAATTTAGCCTACGATTCGTCTTGCACATGCCGGCTGGTTGTAATACATGCTGGAGGTTGTGATGCCGGTACGGGCTGACTGCGCATGAACAACACGTCCACCACCGATATACATTGCCACATGACCAACACGTCCGCCATGCTTGTAGAAGATCAGGTCGCCCGGCTGTACGCTGGAAAGGCTTACGCTTCTTCCACATCCTGCCTGTGCTGCTGAGGAATGCGGAAGGGAGTAACCATACTGACCATAGATCGTCATGGTAAATCCGGAACAGTCAGCACCGTTTGTCAAACTTGTACCACCCCATCTGTATGGGTTGCCGACAAACTTCTGTGCATAGCTTGCGATATCTGATCCTGTTGATCCACTTGCTGATGCCGTACTTGATGAGTTTGAGCTGCTGCTTGATGATGAGCTGCTTGAACTTCTCCGTGAGCTGTAGCTGCTTCTTGAGGAAGTAGAACGTCTGCTTGAGCTGCTTCTTGATGATGAACTGCTGCTTGTGCTTCTGGTAGAACGGGAAGCTGCAAGAGCGGCAAGTCTCTGTCTCTGTGCTCTCTTCGCTGCCAGCTTTCTGCGATGCTCTGCTTTAATCTCAGCCATGGACTTTGCATGCTTGAATCTTACATGAAGAGTAACATACTCTTTACGAACATAACCCTTGGTATCTCCATCAATCTCGATCTTGTACCAGTGATCGGTTGACTTGATCACATCATAATTTTCTTCAATTGGAATCTGTGTTAAAATTTTTGACTTGATATCTGCTTTCTTACGAACATTCAATGTGACAACAGATGTCTTAACACGAACATATTTCTGTCCATACTTACCGATCATCTTCTTCGCATCATCACCGATCGCAAGATAACTCTTCTTAATATAACCTGTTACATTGCCGGAACGAATCTTTGCCCAGCCGTTCTTGGTCTTTAATACATCTGCGGAACAGCCCTTGTAAAGTCTGCCGACGATCTTACTGTGGGTGTTTGGCTTTCTACGCACATGTACATAGTCACTTGCTGTAGAGATTGCCTTGACATCCATATCTGTCACAAGCCCCTTGTCCACACGCTTTGGCTGATCATTCTTCTTCGGTGCTTTCTTCTTGACCGGCTCCGCCGTTGCCTCTGTGGTTGCCTCCGGTGTTGCAGATACGGAAGCCTCCGTCGCTGTCTGTGCCGGCTGTGAAACCGATGAATTTATAATAGAATCCTTATTATTAGATGAAAACTTGTCCAGAGAAAGAGAGATTCCTGCCATATTCAGTTCACGACAGATATTCGCTGCCGTAGGAACGACAAACGTTACGGCAAACCCTGCAATCAGTGTTGCTGTAAGTCCCAGACAAACTGCTTTCCTTTTAAATCTTCTCGACTTTAACATATCCAAAATCCTTTCTGTAAATCGTACTTCTTAATTCTATGTCTTCCTTATTCTGTATAAAGTTCTATGTCTATCAAAATATTACATAATTGTTACACGTTATTAACAATTATAGTAACACCGCTCTAATTTGTCAACCTGCATTTTGTGAATTTTTTAAGAAAATATTACCGTTTTCTGTGCATATTTCACGAATAACATGCGAAAAGTCCCACTTCCAATCGAAGCAGGACTTTCTACCCATGTAGATATATTGTTATATATTTCCAGTATATTGTGTTCTACTTGTGTGGTCACTTCCGAAATATTTCGATAACTTCCGGCAGCTCTGCACTATTTACGTACAATGACAACCTGTTTCGCTGTGGTGTACGGATCCGTAAAATCAACCTGTTTCCGGCGCTCCTCCGTGATCGTCATCCCAGCCACGCCGACATCTGCCATCTTACGCTCAACGTTTGCCAGAATGGAATCGAAGGCTGTATCATTTATCTCAAGATCCATATCAAGCATATCGCAGATAGCTTTCATAATATCCACATCAATGCCGACAACATTTCCTTTGTTATCTTTGCTTTCATAAGGAGGAAACTCCGCATTTGTCACCATGACCAGCTTGCCACCGGAATGCTTTTTCTTTTGCCATTGATACGCCGTCTTCTGCTCACCCTCCTGCAGCCATGCTTGCCGGATCGATGCAAGTGTTCCGTTCTGCTCGAGCTTTTCCAGCGCCTCATTGATCTTGTCACGCAGACCGGTCTCTTCTTTATTGACAGCGATGCCATACTCTTCCTTCGCATACGGCTCCTCAAGGATCTTCACATCACTATACTGCGCCGCAAACACCTTCGCCGGAGCATCATCGATCATCACAGCATCAACAACACCCTTGCGCAGAGCCTTGACCGCATCAATGCCTTTGTTAAACTGCTTTGTTTTGGCATTCTTGATATCACTGGCATAAATATCTCCGGTTGTTTTCATCTGAACACCGATCGTCTTTCCTTCCAGATCGTCCAGCGAACGAATCTTATCCGCCTTTCTGCCGCAGCCCGTAAACAGCATACAAACCGCAAGCAGCAATATCCATGATCGCTTCATTTTCATCCCTGCCTTTCCCATCCTGCCTTACATCACAATCTGATCGCGTCCTCCGTTTTTACCAACATACAGCTTTTCGTCTGCCCTCTTGATCACCTTTTCATAGGACTCTCCCGGATCACTCTGTCCCATGCCAAATGTCATTGTCACCCGGATGGTCTGATCTCCATAGCACACCTGCAGATCCCTGATTGTCTGCTGCAATTTGTCGATTCGTTTTCTTGTCTCCTCCAGATTCATACAATAAATTATAAGAAATTCCTCGCCGCCCCAGCGGCTTGCAAAGCCATCCTCACCGACATTTTCCCGGATCTGCGCAGAGATCGCTGTCAGCACCCTGTCTCCTGCCGCGTGACCGTAAGTATCGTTGACTTTCTTGAAAAAGTCGATGTCACACATCACTGCTGTGTATTCTGCACGCTGTCCCACCAGCACCTCAAGCATTTGATTGCCGCTCCGGCGGTTGTATAATGCTGTCAGCGCATCCATTTCCACCAGCTTCTGCAGATTCGTCCGCATTTTATCGGCGTATATTCCGATATCTCCAAGCTCATCCTTGCGGTTGCGGATCCTCTCGTCAAGCGTCTCCCCGAGCGTCCCCTCCGATATCGTCTGCAGAAAATGATTGATCGTGTTGATATCCCGGATCACCCCGGAGGAATATTGTCTGGTGCAAAGCATCGCCACCAGCACTGCGACCAAAGAAAACAGGACAAATCCCAGCAGCGTTCTCAGGATCTTCTGATACACAAGTGTCAGCTTCTTACCGGCAAATACCATTCCAACCGGTTTGTTTCCATCATTCTCCAGCGCCTTGTAATAACCGATGTATTCCGTCCCATCAACATTGACATGATCAGCATAATAATCCTTTCCTTCTCCGAGAACCACATCTATCACTTTCTTCTCCGCACTGGTGCCTGCCGCAGAAACACCGTATTGATCCTCAATCGTGGTAAGGATACGGGTACCTCCCCAGAATATAGTGGTATCAATGCCCGACTTTTCCTTGACCTTATACAGCATCGTGGAGTCAGTGATGTTCATATTGCCCTTCAGCAAAATCCCGTTCTCGTACTGATAATCACCCCGCACGGTAAGATTCAGGCAATCGACCATCATCGTGGTCGTGGAAGCAAGCTCGTCCCGGATGCTCTGACTGTAAAAATGATAAAACAACAGCACTCCGATGCTCAATACAAATACAGTCAGGATCACGGTCGGTAATGTCACCATCAAAAGCAGGCTTCTCCGAATACTTTTTCGTTCTCCGCTCATAGCCTCCCCCCTTCATCTGTGACCGACAGCTTCTCTGCCGGACAGCGTTTCGTAAACCCCCATGCCAAATACTTCGTTTGATCGGTCAGCTCAAAGCTGCCGCACCCAAATTAATTATCCGAGAAATACTTCTGGTCATAACCGCTGTTTGATGTGCCGTTCGTCGGATTCTGACCATTCTGTTCATAACCGTTCTGATCGTAACCGCCCTGCGTCTGGTTATTCCGGGTATAACCGTTCTGTTCATAATCATTCTGTACCTGACCGTTCTGCCCATAACTATTCCGGTTATAATCATTCTGTGCCTGGCCGTTCTGCCCATAACTATTCCGGTTATAATCATTCTGTGCCTGGCCGTTCTGTGTATAACCGTTCTGATCATAACCGGCGTAATTGCCATAACCTCCGTTGCCGTAGGTATCTTTGCCGCTGATTCTGTGATAAAGCGCCGCATCCGTAGCTGCGATATATGGTCCCACCCAGAAAATATAGAGAACACCAAATGTGATTCCGCTTAACAGAACCCAGCCGACAAAGGAGATATCCAGCACAAAGGTATCCCACTTATTGCCTTGCATCATTTCCTTGCTTCTTGCAAATATTTCTCCGCTGCTCATTTCCGGATGCTCCGCCAGAAGGTACGGCACCATGCGGTACTCATATGCCTTGATCACACCCGGGATCACAAAGAGAAGACTCCATAATCCAATAAACAGAGATTTCAGAAATTGTGTTTTCACACAGTTCCAGTAATTCTGCGTAAATCCGTCTGCGATCAGCCCAAGCTCCGGATCCTCTGTCATACTACGGCTGAAAAAGCCCCTGCAGCCTACCTCCAGAACATTAAATACAAAGACACTAAGAGCTAATGCGATCACAACGACGACAAGCACAATGATCACAGCGATCATTGCCACCTGCATATTGATCCCTTCAAACATGGATCTTGCACCGCTTCCTGCAGAGTTATCGCTTGCAGACCTGCTGCCGACACTGGAAGCCCCTCCGCCTATCATTGATAAAATAAGTGCTACCAGTACCATTTTCCAATAGTACATCTTCACTGCCGCTTTCGCTCTGGTCTTTAATTCCGCTCTCGTCCAGCTCATCCTGTGTTACCTCTTTCCGCGCTCCTTTGCGCATTTGTTTTGTTCACATTTTCAATGCAGTCGAAACCACTGAAATGTCTGTTTTCAGCATCTGTTTCTTATATTATATAATACCCTATCAGATTTGCACAACTCATTTTTACAATTAAGTCACAATTTATTAAAATTTACCATTTAATTTCACAAAATATTTCCAAAAAAGGTATTGCATTTTTCGGTAATTTGTTATAATTTGTAATAGAAGAGTTAACTTTACATATTATCTTTTATTTGTTTCCCCTTTATAAAGAGGTCACCCACTTCCCCCGGGTGACCTCCATTTTTTGTCTTTATTTCGTCTGATCAAAATACCACTTGCCTGCCGGCGAGAGATCGCTTCTCGTCCAGTCGCTTGTCTTATTGCAGGAGCTTTCGATCAGAGCAGATGACTCATTCTTATTGCACAGACTCCATGCGGTATAACTGATATTGTACTTATCCAGAAGCTTCATCCACTTGCGCGCAGACGCCTTATCCAATGCGCCGTTACCGGATGCATCGCAGATGCTGAACTCCGTTACCATTACAGGGAGTCCCTTTTTGTGCGCTTTCTTGAGCTTATCCTGAATCCATTCCTTATGCGTTGCTGCATAGAAATGAAGCGCATACATCACATTCTTACTCCTGAGCGGACTCTGTGCCACAACGTCCACATCCTGCGACCAGGTCGGTGTTCCGACAACGATCACGGCGTTCTTGCTGTACTTTCGGATCGTACCGATAATGGTCTTGGCGTATGGCTTGATATGCTTCTTCCAGGTGACGGCACCGTTCGGCTCGTTGCAGATCTCGTAGATCACATTGTCCTGACCGGCGTACTGCTTCGCCATCTTTGCAAAGAACTTCTTAGCCTCCGCCTTATGCTTGTTCGGGTTGCCCTCGCTGAGCACATGCCAGTCAATGATCACATACATACCAAGCTCTGTGGCATACCGCACACCCTCCTGCACTTTCTTGACAGCCTCTGTACCATAGCCCTCGGACTTGTTGGTGTACATGGCAAGACGGATCGTATTGATGCCAAACTTATCCCGAAGCGTCCGGAACGCCTCCTTGTTCACATACTGTGGGAACCACGCAATACCGTGTGTGCTGACGCCCTTCAGACGAAACTTCACATTCCAGCTGTCCATCAGATCGGTTCCCGATACATGGAGTGCCCCATGCTGCTCAACCGGTGTTGCATCAGCCGCCCTTGCCGTTGTAGTCAGTGATGCCTTCCTTGCCGACTGCACCGCGCTGCGGGTCCGGTTCATGCCAATGCTCTTATAGCCTGCCACTCCTGCTGCCACCAATATGACTGCGAGTAATCCCCACATCCATCGCTTCATTTTCTTCATATCCCTTCCCATACCTTTCTCTTGATCGTAGTCATCCAGTCGTTTGCTGCCCTGACATCTGCAGGCACTTTTATTTTACAAGCTTCGTTTGTATGCGTATACATTATATACATACGCATCCTGCTTATCTCTCCCGGAATACCTCCGGAAAAACCTCCTGCATCAACCGCTGATATCCGTCTAACCGCTGTGTTTTGTGGATCCTTTTACGAAGCTTTCTGCCATCCGGCATACTGTCCGCAAGAAAGCCCCACAGCTCCTTCATCTTGAAAAGCACCGGCTGCCCCGGTCCATATGCCTCACAGTACGCCCGGCATACGGCATCGGCATACTTCCCGATCCGGGTAATATCCCCCGTCACCGGCTCTCCCTTGATCGCAAGTGCCAACTCCGGATGCGCCAAAAGTCCCCTGCCGATCATAATGCGGGAGACCTCCGGAAAACGGGTGTGGATTCGCTCGTAATCCTCCACCGAACAGATATCACCATTATAGCACAACGGCATACGACAGCGCTTCACTGCCTCTGCAAACATATCAAGATTCGGCGTATTCTTATAATAATCCTTCTGCACTCGCGGATGAATGATCAGCTCCTCCACCGGATACTGATTATAAATATCGATGATCTCCAAAAACTCCTCGGGATCATCAACACCAAGCCTTGTCTTGATCGATATCTTAAGCGGACACTTCTCATAGATTTCCCGCAGAAAACGGTCCAGCGCCACCGTCCTTGCCAGAAAGCCGGAGCCTTTCCCCTTGGACACCACGGTTCTTGCCGGGCAGCCAAGATTTAAGTTGACCGTGTCATAGCCAAGCTCTGCCATCTGATCTGCAACCCGCAGAAACTCTTCCGCACGGTTGCTCATGATCTGAGGAATCAGACATCCCACCGAATTATTGTCCGGCAGGATGTCTCTCATCTCCTTGTTGCGCAGCCGTCTGCTATCTGTCGCTGTGATGAATGGCGTAAAATAACGGTCAATCCCTCCGTAATATGTTTCATATACATTCCGGAACACATATCCGGTAATACTCTCTAAGGGTGCAAAGTACACCTGCATTGTCATTCTCCTCTTCTAAACAGTATGCACCGCCTGTGTCTGTTCTGTATCTATCAAGCCGATTCACACACTGTCGTCTGTATGATCTGAAATGCAATGCTCCCCCTTACCTCTACTGTACCAGCTGAGCCGGTGGAGTGTGAAGGATCTTGCGGACCGGAAGTACACTGACGATCATATTGACAACAAACATTGCCACGATCAGCAGCGCTGCCATCCACCACGGGAACAGCAGATAGATCTGCAGAGACGGGATTGAACTGATAAACTTGATCACGCCGCTTGTGATCAGGATCGCCGGGATACAGGTGTATGCCGTCATCATCATCATTTCCAGCATATACGCCTTCAGAATGCTTCCCGGAGCAATTCCGATCAACCGGTAAACCGTCAGTTCCTCGCTTCGTGCCATTGCATTTGACTTTATAGTAAAATATATCATAATCAATGACAATACTGCAACTGCAATTGTCACAATATACCCTGCATTGAGACCGCTTTCCTTCTGCTCTTCCAGATACTTGTCAATCTGCAGCTGTGCATTACTCTGCGCTTTGACCTTAAAATATTTCCGGTAATCCTCTCCGTGCTTCTTGAAATACTTGATCGTTCCCTCCACATCGTCTGTGTATACCTGGAACTGCTTTGCATCAAGCACATACCGCATACGGATCTCCTCACAGCGCTCCTTCGGAAGAACATACTCCGCGCCGCTGTCGAGCGGACATTTACCGACGATCTTACACTTGTCTAAGTTCAGCGTCTCCTCCGCCTGATCCGTGATCATCTCACCGCTCGACCACCGTGCCTGAAACTCATAGTCCTTATATTTATCCTCATCGACAAGAATCTGATTTCCCGTAAGCTTGACATCGCCGTACTCATCCGGATAAGTCTCGCGAAGCTCCTCATCCGTCATGATCTTTTTGTCACCGTAGTTCATGCAGAATGCCACATACGGGCTGACGTAAACGGTCGGCTCCTTCGTATCGGACACTCCTACGATCTCGATCTGAAGATTGGAGATTGTCGTCATAACTTTCAGGCCAAGCAGGGATTCCTCGTTATTATAAAGGGATGCGACAACATTTCCGGACTTCTGGAATGTTGACAGCAGCCATTTGTCAATGACCATCTCCTTGCGATTCTTCGGAAGACGTCCGCATACAAGATCCTCCTCCTTTAACACACTGTAATCTACCGCAGAAAAATCATTGATCTTTGCATTGACACGCTTGAGCTGACGGAAACCGTTGTATCCGATGTTCAGTGTTCCCTGCTGTAATGCATTGTATTGTATCTTCGAGGTGAGCGTTTCCTGATAATACTTCTTCAACTGCTGATTCAGCATATCCTGATCTCCCTCGATCGCTTCAAGCTGAACTGTCACATAATGGGAATCCTGTGTAACAACATCCTCCTGATCGAAATTGTGCTGCATCATATAATCCGCCAGTGCAATCACCAAAAGCACCGAGGTCGCCAAAAGGATTCCTACAATGAACCTGTGCTTTTTGCCGAGCATGCGTATATTCTCGCAGGCAAGCTTCCAGATTTCCTTTGCCGGAAGTCCCATACTGCGCCCAGCCTTCATCTTCGGCAGATCATAGGTTATCTCCTCTGCCTGGCTCTGATCCAGCTTCGGGCGGTTCGCATCCAGCATCACGCAGCCGGATTCCTCACCGGTCAGCATCAGCTCAACATCGTCCTCTGTCTGGATATAAAGCTTTCCATCCTTCCACGCCAAATTGATATGCAGCTTGCCCTTTTCCTGCTCCGGCATCTCCTCCGAATCCGGCATTTCACGATACAGGGACAGATTGATAAACTCATCGTCGATCTCCTGCCGCTCCATATCTTTCAGATAAATGTTGGCATCGTCCATCTTCTGGTATGCGCCCTTCGCATCATTGGCATAATCCTTTACGATCTCGCCATCGCGGATCTCAATGATACGATCGGCGAAAAACTTTGCAATGGCTTTTTCATGAGAAACTAAAATCACAAGACATTCCTTGGAAATGCTCTTGAGAATGCTCATGGTGTTGAGGGTATTTTCCTCATCGAGGTTACCGGTCGGCTCGTCAGCAAGAATGATGTCCGGTGATTTCACCAATGCTCTGGCGATCGACACGCGCTGCTGCTGTCCACCGGAAAGCTGCGACACGCGTTTCTTTTTGTAGCGCGCCATTCCAAGGGCTTCCAGCACGTAATCCACACGTTCATCCTTCTGCTCCTCGGTCAGATCAAACACGTTTAACGCCAGCTTGACATTATATGCCACCGTGTAATCCTGCAGCAGATAGTAGTTCTGGAAAATATAACCGAACTTCTGATTTCGAAGACGCTCGACCTTTTTCTGCTCATATTTCTTAAGGACGACATCGTCTACCGTAATGGTTCCGCTGCGAAATGTGTCCAGACCACCGATCGTATTTAACAGTGTGGTCTTGCCCGATCCACTTTCACCAAGGATACATACGAGACCCTTTTCTTCCATTTCCAGACTGACTTCCTTCAGCACATGGTTCTCGTTGGACCTTCCTTTATTAAAGTATTTATCGAGTTTATCTATTTTTACCATTTCTCATTCCTCCATTCTGCCATCCCTCCGATGACCGAAAATGCATCAGTGTCAGGGCAGTCGCCACAACGGCTACCGCCAGATTATATACAAAGAACCATAAAAGACTCCATACACTCTGATATTGCCAGATCCGGTAAACTGTCGCACTCCGCAGCCTCAGAAAAGCTGATGCCGCAAACATCACAACCGATGCCGACACATCCACAAGGATCAACTGTATGTATACATTCAGCTCCAGCGGGCGCTGCCGCATTCCCATAAACCGGAGTGTCTGAAGCTGTCCCTGTTGCATGCGGATGATCTGACGCAGCAGGAAGTACATCATGCACGACAGAATGATCAGGATCGCAGCGGAAAACGAGATAATATATAACCGCTTCATGACCTTGCCCGCAATGTATGTAGTCGCGCTGACCTGATATGTACTAATTGCATCATATCCCATCTCCTGAAGTTTTTTGATCACCTTCGCTGTCTTCGTGTAATGCGAAATATAAACACTTGCCTGCGTCGTCTGCTCCGGATATATCTCATCAAACAGATCCTGACTTACCTCGACAAACTCACCGCCCTGGTCGATCAACTCCAGATCGACATCCAGATAACCGTTATTAAAGGTGTATACCTGTGCCTCCGTTGTATCCTCGGTCTCACCCACAGAAACCGCGCTTCCGCCCTCCGTCTTCGTAATGTGAAACGGAAGCCGCATACCCGAAAATGCACTATAGACATTGAGCTGATCGCCATTGGAGCCGGTAAATGCATCCATGACATAATTCTTGGATACTCTCACATGACGCCCCTTCAGATCATCGGAAACGATCGGATAAAAGGAGAAGCTCTTGGTATATTTTCTTGACATCACATCCTGATCATAATCCATCTTGTAGCTATAGCCATCCAGTGCCGGACATAGCATATGGCAGAACTCAGGATCGAAATACAGCCGGCTTCCCTCGCGGTCACACACACCGACCACCTTCATCTTAAACCAGCACTTCTCTCCCTTTGGCCATATATTTTCACAGGCAAAATAGTAGGTTTTCTTCTTTCCAAGTAACTTCGCATCCTCAGCGGATACGAGAATCTCCAGCCTGTTTTGGGGCATCCTTCCCTTGACCAGATCGTCCTCTGTGATTCCGGTAGTAGACCGCATGTAGGACGGATTCTTCATCCGTTTCGATACGTCATACTGAATATCATTGACATAGTCGTACAGATCCACGTCCTCCACATATTTTACCTTTTCAATCTGTTTGCGATCCTTCTCTGTAAGCCCGGAGCCATCCAACCGGCGCACCGACAGCCTTCTGTCGTTTTTCTGCAGAAATGCCGAGGTGTCATATTTCCTTGTAATACGGTCGTCTTTATAAACAAACAGTTCTCCGATAAACAATGCAGAAAGTCCTGCCATTGTCAAAAACAATACCACGATAAAAAATGTTCGTTTCTTTTGATATTTCAGATCGCGCAATGCGAAAAACATCGCTTCCCGCAGATCGGAACATTTTCTTTTTCTGTTATCCTTCTCCATATCGTCCCCCCTTTAATACACACCCCCGCTGCTTCCTCTCTGCCGTCTGATCCGGCAAAGCCCGGAAACTACGTGGTCCGCAATGTACGATTAAAGAAAAATACCGTCAAAAGCATTAATATGATGTTGTATGCCAGGAATCCCACGATGCCGATGATGCTGTAATAGAACAACATATTCCTGATAAATGCGACGCCTGCCTGACGCAGGATCAGCATCACGATCAACGTCACGATAACTGCCGCGATACCATGAACCCCCATTTCCTGATATGTAATACGGCATAACTGCTTTCTGCGCATTCCCATAAAGCGGAGTACGCTGTAATCCTTTTTCTTGATCTTGAGGATCGAGCGCACGATCAGGATCTGAAGAATTGCCAGAATGATCAGGATCATGCAGGAAATTCCGATAACCTCCAGACGCTTGTAAACCTTATCCTGCATATACCTGGTGCTGCTGACGCGGAGTGTGCTGACGGCATCATATCCCTTCTCCTTCAAGGCACTGATGACTTTATCTGTCTTGCTGTAATTGGCAATGTACACACTCGCCTGTGTTGTTCCAATATTGTAATAGTCTCTCAGCTTCCGGTAAATAGCAGGACTTACCTCGATGAAGTCTGCTCCCTGCTTGCTGAAATCCTCCACATACTCAATGTCAAACTTAATGCCATCTTCGTTATCCCCATCTTCAGAATCTTCGGAAGACTCCTCTTCCGAATCCTCTTCGTAGCCTGCGGCACTCATATTCTGCTCAATGGCATCCTTCAATTCCGCATCGATGCCGCTCTTTGTCTGCTCAATATGAATACATCCCTGTCCCACAAATGCCTTTTTTAAATCATTTGGAATGAGTCCATAACCGGTCGATGGAATCTTATAATTTTCGGAGACGCGCACCTGATTCTTCTTCAGACCATCGCCAACCACGACATACGCCGGCTTAAAAGTTCCGTTATACTGATTATACAGGGCATCCCAGCAAAACTGCGTCCACACAACGAACCGGTCCAGTCCGTATGTCAGCATCTCGCAAAGCTCCGGATGAAAATATACCTGCTTAGTATTGTCCTTCAGAATACCGACAATTTTAAGCTTCTGGTAACAGCTGGTGCCTTCCTTCCAAAGATTATCGGAAGAAAAATAACAGGTGATCTCACTGTTAAGCTTCTTGGAATCGGAAGTATAAAGCACGATCTCATTCCGCTCCTTTGGCAGACGTCCCGCCGACAGATCCTCCCCGGTGATCGCCGTGGAGGATTTCATGAAATGCGACTTGTCTAACAGCCGCACGCCCTGGTCGTTCTCCTCATCGGAGTCATCCTGTACATTACTGATGAGTCTTTCCTTGCTGCCATATGCCACCTCATAATCCTTATCCTTCTCAATGTAATAATTGACATCATTGGCATAATCACAAAGATCAACCTGATCAACATATTTGACGCTGGCGATCGACGTCTGGTCCTTCTCTGTCAGCACACTGTTGTCGGGGTGCCGCACAGAGAGACGCTTGTCATTCTTCTGGAGATATGCGCTGGTGTCGTACTCTTTTGTGATTCGGTCATCGGCATAGACTAACAGCTCTCCGATAAACAGAAAGGATACGACTGCCGTGATCAGGAAAAAGGCAAAGAAAAATCCCGCTCTTCCTTTCTGCATCTTAATATTTTTTAATGCGAAAAAACGTGCCATATTCTGCTTTTTCTTTTTGGCTTTTCCGTTGTTTCCGGTTTTATTTTCACTTTTGGGGGGATTTTGGTGGTCTGAATCCACATTTTCATCCCTTTTATTCACGGGAACATCCGTCACTACCTCTCCATCGTGAAGACGGATGCGGCGTGTCACATACGGTGCCGCCTGATCATAGTTATGCGTCACCATGATCACAAGCTTCTGATGCGACAAGCGTTCCAGGATCTCCATGATCTGCTGTCCGGTCTCACTGTCCAGATTACCGGTCGGCTCGTCTGCCACGATAATGTCCGTATTCTTGGCAAGTGCTCTTGCAATAGAAAGACGCTGCTTCTGCCCACTGGAAAGCTGTGAAGCACGCTGCGCTGCCTGCCCGGTCAGACCTACCTGCTCGAGGTAATCCATCGCTTCATCCTTGCATTCTGCCGGATCCTTTCCCTGAATCACCAGTGCCGCCAGAACGTTATCGAGTGCCGTGTAATGATTGATCAGACTGTAATCCTGAAATACAAATCCGATCTGATTACGCCGATACTCCTCCCAATCCTGATCATCGTACTGAAACGTTGGCTGTCCACGGTAGTACATCTCTCCCTCATCAAAGGTATCCATACCGCTGATCATATTCAACAGGGTGGACTTTCCGCCACCGCTTTCTCCTGTAATCGCCACAAATTCACTCATGGAAAATTCCAGATTGATCTTACGCAGTGCCTGCGTTACCGATGTATCCGAATAATAATACTTGCTGATATTCTGCAGCCGTAATATTGTCTCTGCCATATTCCGATCCCCTTTCGTCAATTTCACTGGTTCAATCGTACCACAAGAAAATACAAAAAAAATCACCGCAAATTTCATAGAATTTACAGTGATTTTTTTAGTTGCATGAATTATTTAACTATAATTACATGAAATATTCGTTATTTCTAAGCGATTATGCCGGTGAAATTCTTACAAATTTCTTAAGAAGCTTCTTAAGGTCTCCTGCGCTATGATATCACAAGCTACACAGCCACTTCTGTCAAATGTGCTAGTGCTTTCCGGCAAGGTCGATACGGATCAGCGCTTTCTTCAGTGCCAGCTCCGCACGCACCATATCAACTTCCTTCGAACCGCTTGTGAGTCTGCGTTCTGCACGCTCCTTCGCCTTTTCGGCACGATTGGCATCAATCTCATCCGGCCACTCACAGGACTCTGCAAGCACCGTAACCTTATCCTTCTGGATCTGAACGAAGCCATCATGCAGAGCTGCTTCCCGGACATTTCCGTCGGTTTTGATCCGCAGCACACCCGGTTCGAGAATCGTGGTAAGCGGAATATGTCCCGCCAGAACACCAATTTCACCCTCTGTGGTCTTCATCTCTACCATATCCACAGCTTCATCAAAAAACACACGGGTCGGAGAGATGATCTGCAAATTAAATGTTTTATCAGCCATCAAAGCCCTCCTTATTTGGATGCGGAAGCGGCGCGCTCTACAACATCGTCAATACTGCCGGCATTCAGGAAGTAATTCTCAGGGATGGAATCATGCTTGCCGTCCAGAATCTCCTGGAAGCCGCGGATCGTCTCAGATACCGGTACATACTTACCCGGAAGTCCTGTAAACTGCTCTGCTACATGGAACGGCTGTGACAGGAATCTCTGAACCTTTCTTGCACGGTTTACCACCAGCTTATCCTCCTCGGAAAGCTCGTCCATACCAAGAATAGCGATAATATCCTGCAGCTCCTTATATCTCTGAAGAAGCTCCTGTACGCTTCTTGCTACTCTGTAATGCTCCTCACCCACAATATGCGGATCAAGAATACGCGAGGTTGACTCCAGCGGATCTACCGCCGGATAAATACCAAGCTCTGCAATGGAACGCGCCAGTACGGTCGTTGCATCCAGATGTGCAAAGGTATTGGCCGGTGCCGGGTCTGTCAAGTCATCGGCAGGCACATATACAGCCTGTACAGATGTGATAGATCCCTTCTTCGTTGAAGTGATACGCTCCTGCAGCGCACCCATCTCTGTCTGCAGTGTCGGCTGATAACCTACGGCACTAGGCATACGTCCAAGCAGCGCTGACACCTCTGAACCAGCCTGTGTGAAACGGAAAATATTATCAATGAACAAAAGGACATCCTTACCGGAACGGTCACGGAAGTTCTCTGCCATGGTAAGTCCCGTCAGACCTACACGCATACGCGCTCCGGGCGGCTCGTTCATCTGTCCGAACACCATGGTTGTCTTGTCAATTACACCGGATTCGATCATCTCATAGTACAGGTCGTTACCCTCACGGGTACGCTCACCTACACCTGTAAATACGGAATATCCACCATGCTCCTGTGCGATATTTGTGATCAGCTCCTGGATCAGCACGGTCTTACCTACACCGGCACCTCCGAAGAGACCAATCTTACCACCCTTCTGATACGGACACAGAAGATCAACGACCTTAATACCTGTCTCAAGGATCTCTGTGGCTGTAGACTGCTCCTCAAAGGATGGTGCTTTTCTATGAATCGGATCATACTGTACGTCCGTCGGTGCCGGCTTCTCATCAATCGGCTCACCCAGTACGTTAAACATACGTCCCAGTGTCGCCTCACCAACCGGAACACTGATCGGACCGCCGGTAGCTTCCGCTGTCATACCACGCTTTAATCCATCGGTAGGACCCATGGCGATACAACGCACGGTGTCATCTCCCAGATGCTGTGCTACCTCAACCACCAGCTTTTTCCCATCCTCCAATGGGACATTTACTGCATCGTTGATCTCAGGCAGTCCACCCTCTGGGAATTTGATATCAAGGACGGCACCAATAATCTGCGTCAGCTTACCTGTCTTTAAATCTGCCATCTTTCTTATCTCACTCCTTTTTACAATATTCTGCTGCATCCTGCACTCATCTGCATGATGCATTATTTCTGCTATATCCTGCTTTTCTGATACTCTGTACCATCCGGACTGAGCCGGATCTTATACAGACTTATCATCAGGAAAAATCTCATTTGTTTTCTAAGCTGCCCTAAAACCATTACTGGATCGCCGAAGCACCGGCAATGATCTCTGTCAGCTCCTGTGTGATCGATGCCTGACGGGCACGGTTATAACGCAGGGACAGATCACTGATCATATCCTCCGCATTGCTCGTCGCAGAATCCATCGCCTGCATACGGGCTCCATTCTCACTGGCATACGCCTCTGTCAGACCGCCAAAGATCAGACTGTTGATATACTTTGGCACAATGGCGTCCAGAGCCTCCTCTGCCGCCGGTTCATAATTCATCAGCGTAATGCGCTCCAGCGGATCAGCCGCCTCCTCGCTCTCCGAGGTAATATCGTCTGCATCGATCGGCAGAAGCTTGACCATGGTCGGAATCTGTACAACGGTATTCTTGAATATCGTGTACACCAGATAAATCTCACCAATGTTACCCATGGTAAACTGGCTGAGGACATCTTTTCCCACAGCAATCGCATCATCATACATAGGACCATTCATGGCTTCCGAATAATCATTGACGATCTCATATCCCAGATGCTCCAGCGCGTCGCGTCCCTTGGTTCCCACGGAAAAAATCTTTGTATTGCCCGGGGAAAAACGATCATCCTTGGAGATCATTTTAACAATGTTGGAATTGTAACCACCTGCCAGACCACGGTTGGATGACACAACAATCACAGCCTTTTTGTCCGACTTTCCTTTCTGCAGGAAAGGATGAAACATCTGTCCGGACTTTGCAATCATCCCGGCAACCGTCTCATACATCGTATCAAAATACGGCTTCGACTCCTCTGCATTCTGCTTTGCCTTGGTCAGCTTAACCGAAGACACCAGCTTCATCGCCTTGGTGATCTGCTCCGTACTCTGTACGCTCTCCTTCCTCCGTTTAATATCTCTCATAGAGGCCATATGATTTGTTCCTCCATTCTACTTTCTTTCTACGATACATCTGCGACCGCAGTTTACTTTACAAAATCTGCCTTGAACTCCTCGATGGCTTTTACAAGCTTCTCCTCGATCTCCTTACTCATCTCGCCCTTCGTGCGGATCTCTTCCGGAATCTCCGGATACTTGGTATCAATATACTCAAAGAGTCCCTTTTCAAACTCAAGGATCTGATCCAGTTCAATGTCGATCAGATATTTCTTGGTTGCCGCATAAATGATCATTACTTCATTCTCTACCGGCATTGGATTATACTGATCCTGCTTCAAAATCTCACGGATACGCTCACCCTGTGCAAGCTGAGCCTTTGTCTCCGGATCCAGGTCGGAACTAAACTGCGAGAACGCTGCCAGCTCACGGAACTGTGCCAGCTCAATACGGATCGGCCCGGCAATCTTCTTCATCGCTTTGATCTGTGCTGCACCACCAACTCGGGATACGGACAATCCGGCGTTTACTGCCGGACGGAATCCGGAGTTAAACATCTCTGTTTCCAGATAGATCTGACCATCTGTAATGGAAATAACATTGGTCGGAATGTAAGCGGATACGTCGCCTGCCTGTGTTTCGATGATCGGGAGTGCTGTTAAGCTTCCTCCGCCGTATTCATCACTCATACGGGCTGCACGTTCCAGCAGTCTGGAATGCAGATAGAATACGTCACCCGGATATGCCTCACGTCCGGGTGGACGCTTAAGAAGCAAAGAGAGTGTACGGTATGCAGCCGCATGCTTGGTTAAGTCATCGTATACTACCAGCACGTCTTCTCCATTCTCCATCCATTCCTCTCCGATAGCACATCCGGAATACGGAGCAATATACTGTAACGGAGCAAGCTCACTGGCGGTTGCTGCAACGATCGTTGTATACGCCATAGCGCCTGCTTCTTCCAGGGTTTTAACAAGGGATGCAACGGTAGAAGCCTTCTGTCCGATTGCGACATAAATACACTTCACACCCTGTCCCTTCTGATTAATAATGGTATCAATGGCAATTGCCGTCTTACCGGTCTGTCTGTCGCCGATGATCAACTCACGCTGTCCTCTTCCGATGGGCACCATGGAGTCAATTGCCTTAATACCTGTCTGTAACGGTGTATCTACAGACTTATGGCTGATAACACCGGATGCAACTCGTTCAATCTGTCTTGTCCTGGTTGTCTGGATCGGACCCTTGCCATCAATCGGCTGTCCCAACGCATTCACAACACGTCCTAACATGTTGTCACCTACAGGAACCTCAACTACACGGCCGGTTGTCTTAACCTGATCGCCTTCGCTGATGTTTCTGTGGCTTCCGAGAAGTACTGCACCTACATTATCCTCTTCCAGGTTTAAGACCATGCCGTAAACCTCTCCGGGGAATTCCAGAAGCTCACCCTGCATTGCGTTATTCAGACCATGCACACGGGCAATACCGTCGGCTACCTGAATAACGGTACCAACGTCTGACACTTCAAGATCTGAAGCGTATCGTTTAATCTGCTCTTTGATTACGGAGCTGATTTCTTCCGGTTTCAAATTCATTGGTCATACGCACCTTTCTTTATTATTCGCAGCCATTTCATGCCTTCACAGCTGCGATGATTCAAGTCACTTAACAGAAACTGTATCCTCACAGTTCCTACAGCTGTACCCTGAGTAACTGACGCTGCAGCTCGTACAGCTTTGCTTTTACACTGCTGTCCACAACACGGTCTCCGATACGGATCACCATGCCACCGATCAGGTCATCTTCCACCTGATAATGCATTTCCATCTTCTTAAAATGGGTGGTTGCCAGCAGTCGTTCTTCGATTTCCTTCTTCTGGGCCTCGTTAATACCACATGCTGTGGATACATACGCAACTCCGATGCCTCTTTCCTTCTTCACTTCATCAATGAAATAATCGAGAATGGCATCGATTTCCGGATATCGGTCCTTCGCCACAACGATGTGCAGGAATCCGAGTAATTCCTTGGAAATATGTCCCTTGAATACCTCTTCTACGACCTTAAGCTTTTCTTCCTTAAGGATCTTGGGATGGTTCATGAGTTTCCCGAAATCCGGATTGGCATCAAGAATTTCTTTTAAGGATTCAATCTCCTGTAAGAATTCCTCTTCCTTTCCTTCTTCCACAGCCAGTTCGAACAAAGCCTCTCCATATGTTTTCGAAACTAGCTTTGCCATGTACTCTCACCTATTTCCTTCAAAGTATCATTAATCAGGCTCTCCTGTACAGTTGTATCAATAGATGCCTTCACTACCTTACCTGCCATCATGGATGCAAGTACTACCATTTCGCGCTTCATGTCATCAGCTGCCTTCTGTTTCTCAAGTTCAGCTTCTGTTCTGGCTCTCTCGATAATGGCTGCTGCTTCTTCTTTCGCATTGGCCACGATCTTATTCTCATTCTCAAGAGCACGCTTTCTGGCATCGCTTAAAATCTTTTCTGCTTCTTTGTCGATATCTTTCAGCTTATTTTCATACTCTTCCTTGAGAGCCGCTGCATCTTCCTGACTCTTTGCTGCATCATCGAGTTCATCCTTAATCTTGTCGGATCGCTTCTTCATCATTTCACGAACCGGGTTAAACAGAAAATAAGATGCGACAAGGAACAATGCAAATACTGCAATGATCATCAGTGCGGAATCCGCAAGGAGCTGAAAGTCAAGGTCGAACAATCTTGGTTCCATATTGAGCCTCCTTTCTTAAATTTATTAATGTAAGACTCTTATTTTGCCAAGGGCTTAACGAACAGCAGAATGATTGCAATTAACAGACCATAAAGACCGGTTGTTTCGGCAACGGCCTGTCCTAAAAGCATGGTAGAAGTAACGTCAGACTTAGCTCCCGGGTTTCTTCCAACTGCTGCTGCTGCATGTCCTGCTGCAATACCCTGTCCGACACCGGGTCCGATACCAGCGATAACTGCAAGACCTGCACCAATTGCTGAGCATCCTAAGATAAAGTTCGTGTTAAATTCCATTGTTGTTTCCTCCTTAATATAAGCATTTAATTTTGGTTATTTCTGTTATGGTTCTGATGAGCCACACGCATCTGAAATGTATGTCATAGTCAACATACAGAATACATGCGTCTGAATTGCTCCGGAGAACAGATCAAAGTACACATGAAGCGCTGCCGGCCATACATAGGCGATCTTGCTAAGCAGTGCATAAATCAGCGCCATAATTGCTGTTCCTGAAAGAATATTGGCAAACAGACGCAATGACAGTGAAACCGGCACTGCCAGGTTACCGATAATGTTAATCGGTGCCCAGATCGGCCACGGGTCACACAGATTCTTAAGTACGCCGGAAAGCTTCTGGTATTTCAATTCATTGTACCGGATCAACGTAAATGAAATAATCGCCAGTCCAAAGGTTACTCCATAGTCCGCTGTCGGCGGTCTTAAACCGAACAATCCGGAAATATTACTGAACAGAATAAAAATAAAAATTGTTCCGATATAGTTCCGGTATCTCACTGCATGCCTGCCCATAACACCGGCTGTCATCTTATCGAGCATTTCCACGATCAGCTCCACCACATTCTGAAAGCCTGTGGGAACCTCCTTTGCACGCTTTACCATATGACCTGCAGCAATGCAGAACGCTGAAATGATTAAAAATACGATCAGCACACACACATGGGTTGTCGTAATCCAGAGCGTCTGTCCAAACAATTCATAAGAGAATACTCCATGAACCATGAAATCGACGTCAGCTCCTCCTGACAACAAAATTCCTTGTCCCATCCTATATCACCTCCTTACATCTCTTCTTCCGGTATTTCTACCAAATCAGGTAAAATTTCTTCACCGTAAATCCATGTACTTACTTTCTTAGCAAAGAAATTGAGATAAGCTCCGATCTTAAGTCCCATGACTCCCGCAAAGGTAATCAGGGGATTCAATGTATCCGTCAATGCCACAATTACGAGCACAATCGCAATCATCACATAACGGATCATGTAATGAACCATGATTTTCTTCGCTGCACCCTGCCGCCCGAGGTCAAGCCCCCGGTCAAGTGCCCACCACATATCAACGGCACACACCGCCGCCGTGGCAATTCCGATCCACCAGGCTGCGGAATAAAGTCCTCTTCCCGCAAAGAAGAAAAGTATAAGCTGTCCGGCTATTCCAAAGATCAGGATTCCTGTCTCGAGTTCAAACAGACTACGGTTCATTCTTGTGATTCTTTCTTTCATCCGGCTTCTTCTTACGCTTCCTTCCACCATGCAGATAGGCAGACTCTTCGCTTCCTCTCTGGTAAACCTGCCGTGCAAACCGGTACACGTTGTAACCGCCCGCAACAGCTCCTATGAAAAACAAAAGAATCATAAAGATGTCTGTTCCAAGCTTCCGGTCCAGCAGATTGCCTAAAAAGGCACAAATAAAAATAGGGACGATCATGTTAATTCCAAACTGTCCTATCATAGTCAATGCCTGAAATACACTACGATTGAACTTCACATTCTGCCCCTTTCTACCTGTCGTTTATAATATGTTACTTCAGAATCCGCATATTCAAACTGTAATTATGCAGTTCTCACATCACTTTTCTGAACTGATACAATTATACCCATTTTTCCCTTTTCTGTCTAGGAAAATTCATTGACTTTACATAGATTTAATAGTATTTTTAGATTATCAATTTTTCTTACCAAAGAAATCGAGGTGTTGTATGAAAAATCCCATCCTGTACCGTCGAAGAATTATCCCCGAAGAATGCATTTTATTAAAGGACGACCGTATTTTATTCTGTGATGAAGATCATATTGTGACAGCATGGAACACCCTCCATCCCAAGAAAGACCTGCATCACGGCTGGTCCTGTTACTTTCTGAAGGAGGGCTTTAAGGTCAGTCGGTTCTGCCGCGAGGACGGCTCTCTTCTTTACTGGTATTGTGACATTGTGGATTTTGATTACAAAGAAGACAAAAACGAACTGACCGTGATTGATCTGCTCGCTGATGTCCTTATTTATCCCGATGGATTTGTGAAGGTTGTGGATCTTGACGAACTGGTACAGGCCTCCGATGAGGGACGCCTGTCTACCGAAAACTTGAAATCCAGCCTTCTGAAGCTGAACAGACTCCTTACGATCATTTATGCAGGTGAGTTTCCGAAGCTGCGGCGTTATGTTGAAGAATTACGATAAACGTTCAGCTTAGAGGATTACTTTATTTACTGCTGAGACCGTAAGAAAATGATTTTGCATCGTAACTGTGAAGGTACTGAACAGTTACGACTTGTTTTAATGTCACGTCTTAATAATGATGTTTCAGTAAAAAATATGTCCTCCGATCTGCTGTCCGGTCAGACCCTCAATCGGGGTTCGGAAGAACAGACAGTTTCCGACCGTAGTCTGTCCACCCATTGCAGCATCTGCCGCCTGATAACAGGCACTCGTTGCATCATCCCGTGCAAGGGCAAGAGCCAGCCGTCCGGTGCTTACCGGTTCAAACTGCCTGTTCTGGTAAATCACCCCTACAATCGTATCCGGAAATACCGAACTCATGACACGATTCATAACAACTGCGCCTACCGCAACCTGCCCTTCATACGGCTGGTTTCCGGCTTCACAATAGATCAGGTTGGCCAGCAGATACCGGTCACCCTCTGCAAAGGTTACTTCCGAAATATCTCTCCATGCCGATCTTGCTGCCAGTGCGGACAAACGCCGCTCCTCTTCCAGCTGCTTCTGAATCTCCTGAATATTCGCATTCTGGTCGGCAAGCTGCTGTTCATATGCCTTGATTTCGTCTTCGGTCTGCGCCATATCACTCTGATATCCGGAAATCTTGCCACGTACACTGCTGACAAGACCGGATACCCGGCTCTGCTCCGCTTCTACCTCTGCTTTCAGGGCCTCCAGATCCTTCATTTCTTTCTGAAGTCTTGCTTCTGTTTCTTCTACTTCGATTCTGGTCTGCTTAAATGCCTCAAGCTGCTGCCGGTCATAGGCTGCAAGGCTTTCAATATATGCACTCCGGTTTAATAATTCTGCGTAATTTGCCGAACTGAATAATGTCTCCATCAGCACATAATCCTGACGCTCATACATGAACTGGATCCGCTTCTTCATCGCTGCATACTGATCGGCTTCAATCTGCTTCGCTTCTTCCAGCTCTGCCTGTGTTTTCTCGATTTCCTCATTCTTTGCAGCAATCTTTCCTTCGAGATCATCAAGATTCGCGCTCACTTCCTCCAGATTATCGTTGAGGTCACTGAG
>ERZ773192.108-NODE-108-length-96230-cov-9.599033_pt1 | contig 96230 bp, 92 predicted proteins | sample MGYA00581010_ERZ773192 | MGnify/ENA primary metagenome ERZ773192 (study PRJEB29015, sample SAMEA2737741) | human gut metagenome | biome: human gut; feature: human-associated habitat; material: faeces | place: China | collected 2012 ...
TATTTCTCATGATTATTAATTCCATCTACTAATTCTTTTATAGCCTCTGGTTGATCACCACTTGGCTTATAATTGCTTACTAATTTAAACATATGTCCTCCTTATTATGATTCATATCAACCAGGAAATTCGTGTCCTAACACTACTTAAATAAGTCTAATTTTTGGTGAATACGCGTAGGATACGAATGTCGGCCACAAATTTATTAAATAATACTAAATAAAACTGGATAATACTAGTTGTTTTTCAATAACTTATTTTAACACTTAATTTGCAATAAAACAAGGAAGCCATCATAACTTCCTTATATATTATTAACTATTATTTTTTTAATAATCTTTTTATAACTAAAAAATCTTCTGGATATTGTTTTAGACAATGATTATCTTTATCAATAATAAATGGTGGTATAAACACTATATTCCATCCATTTTTAATATATTCTTCTAATTCTTTTTCATAATTTATACAACTTGTTGTAATAGTTTTTTCTTGCATAGATTCAATTTTATGGAACCCACAACATCTAACTAATACATCCCCAATATCATCGTTTGTCCAATCTATTATTTTGTCAATTTCATTTTGTGGACTTTCTGTATATATATATAAATCTTCAAAGAATCTATAAAAACATGCTTTAGCATTAATTATACCTAAAATTAATTCAATTATATGTCTTTCCTTAGTTACTGGTATTCCATTAATATATTCTAAATATACAGGTTGACTTATATAATTTAAAAAGGTTTTAAATTGTCCAGCTGTTATATAACCTTTTTCTTTTATTTCTTTTGACATATTTAAATATCCATCAGAAGTATTATGAGTTTCTAATATATTTTCATTATAATTTATAGAATATTTTATTCTATTATAATTAAAAGATAAATCTCGTCCTTTATGTCCATATTTTCCAACATTATATAAATATCCATTAGGTGTTATATACCATGCATCAGGCTGGTATACATTATCTTTTTTATTTGGTTCATATTGAATAGTATTGTATTTTTTCAATTCATTTATCGCTTCTATGATTGTTTTATTAAGTGAGGTATAATACTCTTTATTTTTTGGAAATAAATCTATATAAATAAATGATAATCTTTTGATTAAGTATAAATAATTTTCTATTGCTCTAGAAGAAAAATCTATTTTTTTATATTCATCTAATATCCAATATATTTCTTCTTCAATACTTTCAAACTCACTAGAAACAGAACAGGCATTTTCGTAATCAATATATATATTTTTTTTAAACCACTCATCAATATTAAAATTTTTATAAATATTAATGAATGATTCACCATTTTTAAATAAATTTGCATATTTTTCTATAAATAAAAATGGTATTTCATAATTAAATAAGACTTTTTTTCCATTATCTTCGATATCAACTAATGGTAAATAATAATTCAATCTATGTTCTAATTCTTTATAATACCTAACCATATAATCACGCTCTTATCATTAAATCCTAATTTTTCTTAAAAAAAGGTCTTTTTTTTCATAATAATATATCATATATTATTGTTTTTTTCAATTTTTTTATGGACACGAATCTTGGCCACAAATTTATTTTCTAACTTTTGATTTTACCTAGTGTTATTTAGATATTTAATTAGGATTAGATAACACTAAAAAGTACTAAATAAAAAGTTTTTTGTGAGGTTGCTATAGTAAGAAACAAAATATTCAACACGGTTTTTAGGAAACAACTCTTTTAATTCTGAGTATAATTGACCCTCAAGAGTCTTATTATGAGCTAAAACTAGCATTGGTTTATTAACTTTTGCGATAATATTTTCGATTGTAAAAGTTTTACCAGTCCCCGTAGCTCCTAGTAAAACCTGGTATTTCTCATGATTATTAATTCCATCTACTAATTCTTTTATAGCCTCTGGTTGATTACCACTTGGCTTATATTTTGATACTAATTTAAACATAGATCCTTATTATAAAAGTTATTATTTTATTTTCCAATATCCACCATTTTTTGGTCCAATTCTTTCAATAATATCATTATTAATTAATTTTCTTAAATTATATTTAATACCATCTGGTGTAATATTTAATTTGTTTGCTAATTCATTTCTTGTAATTTTTGGATTTCCTTTTATTAATTCTATAATTTTTAATTGATTATTATTTAATTTTATTTTTTGGGTAGTTTTTTGGGTAGTTTTTTCTAATGCTGAATTAATGCACATTAGCATAAAGTCAATAAATATATTTAAATTTCCGTTAATGTGACATTGTGCAATAGAATCATAATATTTTGTTTGATTTAAATAAATTTCTTCCTCAATAGGAATATACTCAAACTTTGAGTTCCAATTAGTTAAAATTAAACTTACCCAAAATCTGGCCATTCTACCATTACCATCACTAAATGGGTGTATATACACAAAATAATAATGAAATATACTTGATAAAATTAGTGGGTGAATTTCTTTTTCATTTTCAGTTATAAAGTTGAATAAGCTTTTCATAAGAGATGGAACTAATATAGACTGTGGTGCGGTATAAATGACTTCATTCCCCTTTTTTACTTCTTCACTGTGATTCCTATAATATCCATTATCATCTTCAAAATATTTCATCATTAATGTATGCGCTTTTAAAAAATCACTTTCGTTTTTCCAATTATATTCATTTATATGTTCATATAGTTCATTTACATTTTTAACTTCTTGAATTTCTTTTCTATCGCCTAAAACCATTTTGTTGTCAACAATACTTTCAACTGATTCTAATGATAAAGAATTCGCTTCAATAGCTAATGAAGAGTGGATTGATCTTACCTTAGATTTAACTTTTAATTTTCTTTTTTTATCATTATCATCCATAACAATTAAATTAAGTTTATTTTCTATTTCTCTTATAATTTTTTTATTATCTTCTGTAATATAAAATACTGGTTTTATTGTATCTAAACTCTTCATTTGTATTTTCTCCTTATATATATTTAATACATTTAATTAAATGGAATTAGGATATATTTTGTTCATAGATTTACTAAATAAAGCAAAGTAAATATAAATGTTTTCTAGTAAATTATTTTAACACTTATTTTGTAATAAAACAAGGAAGTCATATTAACTTCCTTGTATGTTAATTATTAATTTATTTAAAAATTATGACCATAATCTCTTGTTAGTCCTTTTATTAAATTATCTGTTCTTCTTACTTGTTCAATTCTAATTTGTTCCTTTACTTTTCTTTGTTTTAAATTATATATTTTTTCTTTTGCTTTAAGTAAAACATATGATTCATATGCACTCAATTCTTCAAATTTTTTTTGCTGTGATTCTATATATTCTTTTAGTTGTTCAATTGTTTCTAGTTTTGAAACAAATTTTGATGCTAATTCACTTTCTTCTTCTGTTAATTTAGTTTGAATCAATGACTGCAAAGATGTACTATTCATATAATTTGTAACAAGATCATATTCCTCTTTACTACAGTCTTTATTTTTATATTTTAATAATAATCTTGATATCATAAGTTGTTTTTTAATTCTTAAATATTCATTTTTTTGAATAGAGTTAACATCTTTATTTTCTAAAAGTATTGCCTCATCAGGTTTTAAATAACTTGTAAATTTTATCCATATATCAATTGGGTTATCTAAATTTGCATATTCTTCACTTATCATAGGATAAAGCAAAGGTGTTTCTCTTATTATAAGTTTTTCCATAATAAACCTCCTGTTTATAATATTGTATCATGAAATTTAATATTTTAAATATTTTTTCCGATATATATGTTAAAATGATTTATATATGAAGGAGATTTTTATATGAAAGTTAAGAATTATATTGTTGAAAACTGTTATGAATTTATAGATAAATTAGAAAGAGAATTATGTAAAAAAGGTATATCTTATGTAAGAATAGATAGAGAAATTCATTTCCTAGATCAAATTATTAGATTTTATGATTCTGAACTAGATCAAAATATTATACATGATACGTTATTAAATTTTAAGAAGTTAGAAAGTTCTGATTTATATGAATGTATATCTTTAAAACCAAAGAAAAATAATACTAATAAAACACATTATCAAAGACAAAATAAAAAGACTCTAAAATATAAGTCAAATATGGTTAATAAAAAAATTAAAAGATTAAAATTTTGACAAAAAAATCAAATTATATTAAAATAACAACTCGAACGGAAGTGATATATATGAAACCAATAATTGGAATAGTTGAATGGCCATATTTAGATAAAGATGGTGATACAATATATGAAGTAATGTTACCTATTATTGAATGGGTTATTAGAAGTGGTGGTAGACCTATTGGAATATTTCCAAGTAATATAGATGATTTTATTAATAAAAAAGTAAAAGATATATCTTTATTATCTGAAATTGAACAAAAAGAATTAAATGAATCATTATCAATGTGTGATGCAATTATAAAACCAGGAGCATTAAAAATATATGAACATGAAAGACTTATATATAAATATTGTCATGATAATAATGTACCATATTTAGGAATATGTGCAGGAATGCAGATAATGGCATCTTATAATAAAGATAAAATAACAAACGAAAAAAATGATAGTTATATAAAACATAGTTCTAAAGAATTATATGCACATAAAGTATTACTTAAAAAATTATCTTTATTAGGTAAAATGTTAAATAAAGATGAAATAATGGTTAATAGTCATCATAACTATCATGTAAAAGATAGTGGTGTTCAAAAAATAAGTGGATATGCACCTGATGGTATAATAGAAGCTATAGAGTCAGATAATTGTGATTTCCATATAGGATTACAATGGCATCCAGAATTAGCTCCAAAAGAAGATGAAGTTAGTCAAATAATATTTGGAGAATTGGTTGAAAATGCAAAAAAATATAAATTAACTAAATAATAAAAAACTTTTTGATTAAATTCAAAAAGTTTTTTTATGGATTTTTCTATAATTTATAGTAGACAATCTTTTTGATTACTATTAAGATTATCAAGTTGTTCATATAAATTTGTATCATTTATAACTAATTTTGATCTATTTAATATTATTATATAATTCTTTTCTCTTACTAAAATAGCATCATATCCTAAAATAGCGGCAAGTGCACCATCATCTTCTAAAATATTTGTGAAATTATTTATATTATTTTTATAGGAATTCTTTAATTTTTCAATTAAAAATTTTCTAATTATTTCTATTTTTTCTTTTTCAATAATTTTTGTATCATTTGATAATTTACTTTTAATTGTAACTCCACAATTATTTCTTCCACCATCACTAGAATAGTCTTTAGCTAAATCTAAATTTCCAATTACAGTATATATTCCTGTTCCATATATTGAAGCTCTTCCACCTAAGAAAATTTCACCATTAATAAAGTCATCAACATATTTTTTTAATAATTCATTATTTTTAGCGCTTATTCCTCTATATATAGTTATATTTTCATTTATATTATGGTTTTCTACCGAGCTTAAATTAGGAAGAGCATCATAGTTTAGTGACTTAAATATGTTAATGATAATTTTTCTTTTTTCACTTGGTTTTGAATAGTAGACAAAGAAATCTTTATTCATTTCGTAAAACATCATAACTCTTTTTAGTATATTTTTTTCTTCCTCAGACATTTTTTCTTTTTTCTTAAAATTAAACATATTATTACTTCCTAAACAATTATTAAGCTTTATTCCAACCAAGTATTTTTATAATTCTTTTATTAGGATATACATATCCAGATAATGGATAATTTTCTAAATTAAGAGAATTAGAATTTATTAGTAAATCAGTTATTTTTCCATTTTTATCTTTAATATTACCTATTATAACAACAGTATGCCTATAGTTATTATTATATCCAACTTGTCCAATATCACCAGCTTCAGCATAGAAAGGATTTATATCTACTTCTGCACATAATCCATAACCCTCATTTGCTTTAGCATAGTCATAAAAGAATGTTACACCTGTCCATGATGTTGATCTACCACTTTTACTTTTTGTTTCATTTAAATCATTTCCGTAATATTTCCAAATTGCATCGCCTTGTAAGTCCATAGGAACTCCGCCATTATATACTACTTGTGATGCGAAGTTTTGACAGTTTCCACCATATTCACTAAAGTTTGACCATTTACTATTTCTACTTGTTACATATTTTTTAGCGTAACTTAATGCTTTTGTTCTATCATATTTATAATCACAAGTTTTAGTAATTGTATCTTTTTTATCTTCATATCTACTTAAATAAGTTTTAAAATCAGATACTTCATCTTTAAAATCAGATATATAATCTTCTTTCATTTTATCAAGTTCTTTTTTAGCATCTTTATCAGATTTACCAGTTTTATATTCATTTGTTATCATTACATAAAAATCTTGAACTTTTCTTAAGCTTTTTATTTTATATGTATTATTAGTTTTCTTTAATACAAATGTGTTTTCAACTTCATATGTCTTAGATTCTATATCCTTCATAAAATCAAAATGTAAGTAATCGTTTTCAAGTACTTTTACAGTAACTGTATCATTTTTATTATCTATATCATCAAAAATAATATCATATTTAGCATTACTTATAGTCATTTTATTTCTTTCAAGTTTTCTAGAATTAATAAGTAATGAGATTGCTGTTTGATTAATATATGCTTCTTCATAAGCATCATCACAAAATAGGTTAGTCATATCCTCTTCTTTTAATGTAGTAATAGATTTAAAATAAGAATCCATATATTTTACAATTGTATTTTGAATATCTTTATCTATATCTTCATTATAGTTATCAGTTTTACTTACCTTATTTAAATATGTTTTAGGTTCATTACTTTTTACTACTTCATCTTTATTATTTTTTCCTGAATTAATAAGTACACTAAATAGTTTTACTATTAAAAAAATTATTATTATTAAAATTAATATATTTTTTATTTTATATCTTCTTCTCTTTTTTCTTCTTTTTTTCATATTGCCACATCCTAAAAATATTATATCATTAAAGGTTATATTTTTAAAGAAACAATTTGACTAATTTGCACTGTGTAGAGTATAATAGTGGGCTATGAATGGAAGTGATATCATGGAAAACATTTGTGCAAATGAAAATTTTGATTATCAATTAATGGAAAAATATGTTAAACAAAATGATTATGATTCTGCTAAAAAAATAGCAGAAAAGTATCCTGATGATGAGATAGTTCAATATAAATTAATAAGTATATGTATTGAAACAAAAAGGTTTGAAGAAGGAATAAAAGTAGCACTAAAATATCCAGATAGCAAAATAATTGAAGATCAATTAATCATATTATATACAAAAACAGAAAAATATGATGACGCAATTGAAATTCATTATAAAAGATTAATGGGTGTATATTGTAAAAAAAGAGATTATAATGAGGCATTAAAAATAGCAGAAAAATATCCTAATAATGAATTTATACAAAGTAAATTGATAAAATTATGTATTAAAATGGAAAAGTATGAAAAAGGAATAGAAATTGCAAACAAATATCCTGATAACAAAGTAATTCAAAGTCAATTAATGACTATATATACTAAGACAAAAAAATATGATAAAGCAATTAAAATAGCGGAAGATAATCCTAATCATAAAGCAATTCAAAGTCAATTAATAACTTTATATATGACAATGGGTAGATTTTATAAAGCAGAGAAAGAAGCTAAAAAACATCCAGATTATGAACAAAATCAAAGCTTGTTGATGACTATATACACAAAACAAAAAAGATTTGATGAAGCAATAGAAATTGGAGAAAATAATCCTGATAATGAAATAATTCAGTATAAACTTATGATTTCGTATATTAAAATTGGAAAATTTGAAAAGGCAAAATTAATAGCATATAAATATCCAAAAAATAGAAAAATACAAAATCAGTTAAAGAATATTAAAGATAGCAAGGAATCTGATGATAAAATTGTACCTATTAAAAAAGAATACAAGGTAGTTACAAAACCTAAAAGTAAAAAATCAGACTTATTAATTAGTAAGAAGAAAGAAAAAAATGATAACTCTGAGTGTAAGACGACTTATGATTTATTAGATAAAAAATATAAAGAAGCAGTTTTTGGTTTAAAAGTAAAATATTATTTTGATATGAGTAATATAGAAAAAAGAGCTTCAGCAATATATAAATATGATAGGTTAGATGATGTTTTAAATTCTAAACCAAGTGAAAAGAATTTAGAATTATTATTGTTAATGTTAGTAGGAGATATGAAAGTTGATATACAAAAAGATTATCCACAGGAATATTCGAAAGTTATGAAAAGAATTGAAACAAAAATAGATGAATTAAGAAATAATACTACATTATAAGAAGCAACACATAAGTTGCTTTTTTTATATACTAGGAATTTGCTTTGCAAAAATATATACAAAAACATATGAATAAATATTCATATTAGAAAAAAGTGTAAATGAAAAAAACGGTAACTTAATCCGCAAATTAAACAAATATAAAAAAATTAAAAATCAGCTTCAATAGAAATAGGATTCATACGTATATTACAATTGTCACAAAAAAATAATTTATTATTTGTAAAAGTTTTTTGAGTCATTTTATCAAATTCACTTTTTGGAACAAATTTCGTAAAATAAGACATTTACACATAGAAAATAAGATCTTTAATAGAATTAAATTTATAACCATTATCTTCATGTTTATAATTAACATAAAAACCATTTTTGAATTTAAGATATATTTTTATAATGACTTTAACAAAGATGTATTTGATGTTAAGATTGTTGGATGTATGAAAAAGGTAAACAATATTATAGATTAATTCTATTGTTGTTTATTTCTTTATTAAAAGCTTCATCAATAGATGAATTAACATTATTATTTCTTAAAATATTCTTTAAATATTGAATCCATAATTCATTATTTATCTTTTGATATCCTTTATTTAATAATTCAGTAAATATTTTTTCATCTTCTATATTTTTTACAAACTGTGAATATGTTAAATCTATTAAGTAATAATCTTTAGTAAGTTTATTTATTGGTACTAAAATAAATTGATGTTCATAATCAAAACCCAAATCATTTGTATTTATAAGTCTTGCAAGTATATGATTTTTCTTTAATTCATTATATACATAACTACTATATACTTTACACATCCTATCCTTCGTAAGACCATTTAGTTCTTCATTTACATTTTTAATGCTGTCACTAATTACTTTATTTTGATTAATCTTTCCTATATTCTGACTTAATTCAAATAAATTCATAAAAGTCTCCTATCTAAACATCTTATTTATATCATCCTCTTCAAGTTCTTCTTTACTATATGAATAATCTTCATTTGAATTAATGATATTATTATAATAATCAATTTTTTTAGTTGGTTTTTCATTTATCTCAAGAGATGATAAATAAAATGGTTCTCCATATTCTTTGGCAATTTCTTTATTTAATTTTATATAACCTTTATTTATTATTTCATTAGCAAAAATCTTATTTTTTACAAAATATCCAGGAGATGGCTTTTGATCATTATAATAATACATACCTCTATTACATTTATCTTTAGTAAAAAATTGTATGTAAGTTGTATCAATTAAAAAATGTTCTTCATTTATTTTATCATTTTCATTTATATTTAAAGAAATAGTTCCAAATGAATGATTCAAATTATAATCAAAATCTTTTTTTGCGGTATTTTTAGTAACTTTAAATCCCATTTTTTCAAGTGGATAAAGTGTTACAAACTGAGCAAGCTCACAAAAACCATCAAGTGAATTACCGTTTATATTTATACCAAGTTCTGATATAAATCTTCTTGTATTATGTGTTGCCCAGTTAAGAAGATAATTTGCTTGATCTATACTCATATATTTATTTTTTTTGTAATAATTAACAATATCTCTTACTTTAGTATAATCAACAATATTAGTTTCAGGTTCATAATCTATTATAAATTCATTGTTTCCTTCAGTAATACCCATCATTTCACAGCGTTCATAATAAAGTGAATATAAATTTCCAATAATATGTTTTTTATATTTATCTTCTAAATTTTCATTACTAACTTTTTCTATTTCCTCTAATATTTGATCTAAATTCATCATAAGTTCCACCAACCTTTTTCCTTATTTTATCATGTATTATTTTATAAAACAATATTTTATAATTCACTTATATATCCAAGCATTATATCAACATATGTGCGTGTAGTATTAGAATCCCAATGCATTCCATCTGTTGTATTATAAGTTATTTTGTAAGAAAAATTTACTTTCTTACCATGTTTTGTATCCATTATTTGAACAAAAATTGGTTCATATTTAAGATTATTTGAATAACTAGACTCAACAATATTTTTCATAGCTATATTAAATTTGTAGTATTTATAATTAGATCTATAGGATTTAGTACATGAATTATTATCTTCATTTGTTACTATTTTTGTATTGTTTCTTCTTTGACTAACTCTAACAGGATGCATAGAAACAACGTATCCTTTTACATTGTAACCACTATTTTTAATGCTTTGTATTGAAGTATTATATCCGCTAGCAAATTTTCTTATAGTACTATTTGTTGATGATATTTCATCACAAGAAAAATATTGTATTGTATTACCTGAAAGAGGGAAGAAAACATAAAAATAAGTGTAATTTTTATATGAATTATATTTTCCAATTATGCTTTTTGCACGAGATATACCGGTGCTATTTTGCCAGTTAATTCCTGTACCGCTTTCATTAACATAAACTAGTGTACCATTATCTACATTATATTTATATTTGGATGATGAATAACTATTTTTATACCATACCATTCTGGTTACTTGTGATGCCCCAATAATAACAATTACTTTCTTTTTAACTACAACATTAATACTTGCTTGTTTATTTCCATCACCAGTTTTGACTGTGATAGTAGCCGTACCTGGATTGTGTGCAGTTATATATCCATTATTAACACTAGCAATATTTGAGTTACTACTTGACCAAGTTATATTTTTGTTTGTTGCATTACTTGGAGAAACAGTTGCACTTACACTAAAACCAGTACTATTGTTAAGATAAATTTCAGCACTTGTCTTATTTAAACTAACACTTGTAACTTTTACTGTTTGACTAGGCTTTGTATTTGAAGTGTTATTTCTATTTGAGTTAGAAGAGTCGTTTTTGTTTGAACTAGAGGAAGAATTGTTTTTATTAGAACTAGAAGAAGAATTGTTTTTGTTTGAACTAGAAGAGGAATTATTTTTGCTAGAACTAGAAGAAGAATTGTTTTTATTAGAACTAGAAGAAGAGTTGTTTTTGTTTGAACTAGAAGAATTATTTTTGTTAGAATTAGAAGAAGAATTATCTTTGTTAGAATTATCAGTAGTATTTTTGTCTGTCTTAGTAGAATTATCTTTTTTTTCTATTGAGCTATTATTTTCGTTATCATAAACAAGTTCATTATCTACATTATTTAATAAATTATTATGTCTATTTTTATTACTTCTATAAATTGAAGAAAATCCTATTATCAAATACGTTATAATACTAATAACAATTATTATTAATATTCCATTTCTTAATATTTTCTTCATAAAGTTCACCCTTATTAGTATTATACCTGATTTTTTTCCTTATATTAAGCAATATATTTTATTAAATATGTATAATGTAAAAAATATGTCAATTACTAGACATATTATTTTTATATGTATTCTTTTTTACAGAATTAATTTTATTATCGATTTCTTGTATAATTTCTTTATCTTTATTTTTAATCACATTAATATTTACATCATTATCAAATGCACTACAAAGATAATTAAACTTTTCAGTATCTATATTATTATCTATATAATATAAATCAATTTTATTTTTGTTTTCTATAAATTCTTTTACATAATTATATACTTTTTCTTCTTTACTTAATTTATCATTATAAAGTAATGCACCACTTTTTAATATATCGTTGTAGTATACATTATTTAGATATTGTCTTCCAATTAATATTTCATTATCATTAGTAATGTTTCTTAAATAATACATAAATACATCTTTATTTTCAGTATCATCACAGAAACTAATTAAAATAATATCATCATTGTTTATTTCTTTTACTTGTTTAATTTTACTTATAATCTCTTTAAAAATCTCATCATCAATATTTTCAAGTGTATCATATACACCAAATACTGTTAAAAGTATTTTCATTATTATCACCTATAATATAATATTCAAAAAAATTAATTTGTTCGCTTGTGTTATTTTAAAATAATTTGGTATAATACATGCTTGAAGGAAGTGTTTTTCATGGATAAAATAATAATAAGAGGAGCAAGAGAAAATAATTTAAAAAATATAAATATAGATTTACCAAAAAATAAATTAATTGTTATGACAGGTGTATCTGGTTCAGGTAAATCATCATTAGCGTTTGATACAATATACGCAGAAGGACAAAGAAGATATGTAGAAAGTTTAAGTAGTTATGCAAGACAATTCTTGGGAGGTTCTGAGAAACCTGATGTTGATTTAATAGAGGGTTTAAGTCCAGCAATTAGTATTGATCAAAAAACAACAAATAGAAATCCAAGATCAACAGTAGGTACAGTAACAGAAATATATGATTATTTAAGACTTTTATTTGCGAGAGTTGGAGTGCCATATTGTCCTACTCATCACATACCAATAACTAGTCAATCTATTGAAGAAATGACAAATAAGATAATGAATTTTGATGAAGGCACAAAAATTATGGTATTAAGTCCTATAGTTGAAGGAGAAAAAGGAACTCACGCAGATACATTTAATAAACTTAGAAAAGAAGGATATTCAAGAGTTAGAGTAAATGGTGAGATATATGATTTAAATGAAGAAATTACTCTAGAAAAAAATATAAAAGATAATATAGATGTTGTTGTAGATAGATTAATTATAAAAGATGGAATAAGAAGTAGACTTTATGAATCATTAGAAACAAGTACAAAGTTATCCGGTGGAAAAGTAGTAATAAGTGTTGTTGGTGGAGAAGAAATAATTTTTAGTGAAAACTTTTCATGTCCACATTGTAATTATTCATTAAGAGAACTTGAACCTAGAATATTTTCATTTAATGCGCCATATGGAGCATGTCCATATTGTAAAGGTTTAGGATTTAAACAAAAAATGGATGTAGATTTAGTTATTCCAGATAAAACAAAATCATTAAATAATGGTGCAATATTACCATTTAAAAATATGGAGGACACTAATATATATATTCAAAAGTTAGAAATATTCTGTGATAAGTATAAAATTGATATGGATAAACCGATTGAAAAACTAACTAAAAAAGAACTTGATTTGGTATTATATGGAAGTAATGACACAATTAGATTTAAGTTTAAATCAAAAGGTGGAAATGCATATGACAAGATTGAAATATATGAGGGAGTTATTGGTCTTTTAGAAAGAAGATATAAAGAAACAAATTCATCATTTATTAGAGATTGGCTTGAAGGATATATGATAGATCAAGAATGTGAACATTGTCATGGTGCGAGACTTAATGATAGCGTATTAAATATATTTATAAATGGAAAAAATATTTATGATGTATGTAATTTAAGCATTAAAAAATGCTTTGATTTTATGAGTAAATTAAAACTTACAAAAGAACAAGCAAAAATATCTGAAGTTGTATTAAAAGATATAAAAGATAGATTATCATTCTTAAATAATGTTGGACTTGAATATTTAACATTAAATAGAAGTGCTGCAACTTTATCTGGTGGTGAAAGTCAAAGAATTAGACTAGCAACTCAAATTGGTTCAAGACTTACTGGAATACTTTATGTACTTGATGAGCCATCAATAGGTCTTCATCAAAGAGATAATCAAAGACTTATTAATTCAATGCTTGAAATGAGAGATTTAGGTAATACTTTAATCGTAGTAGAACACGACCATGATACTATGAAACAAGCTGATTATTTAGTAGATATTGGTCCACTTCAAGGTGTGCATGGTGGTGAAGTAGTCGCAGCAGGTACTCCAGAAGAAGTAATGAATAATGAAAATAGTTTAACAGGAAGATACTTATCTGGTAAAGAAAGAATAGAAGTACCTAAAAAGAGAAGAAAAGGTAATGGATTATATCTTGAAGTAAAAGGTGCAAAAGAAAATAATTTAAAAAATATTAATGTAAAATTCCCGCTTGGAAAATTTATATGTGTAACAGGCGTATCTGGTTCTGGTAAAAGTACACTTGTTAATGAAATATTATCTAAAACTGTTAGAAATAAACTTTATAAATCAAAAGAGAAACCTGGTAAATGCAAAGAAGTAAAGGGTATTGAAAATCTTGATAAACTTGTATGTATTACTCAAGATCCAATTGGTAAAACACCAAGAAGTAATCCTGCAACTTATATAGGTGTATTTGATGATATAAGAGAAGTATTCGCAGTTACTAAAGAAGCAAAAATAAGAGGATACGATAAAGGTAGATTTTCATTTAATGTAAAAGGTGGAAGATGTGAAGCTTGTTCTGGTGATGGTGTTAAAAGAATTGAAATGCATTTCTTACCTGATGTATATGTTCCTTGTGAAGTATGTAAAGGTACTAGATATAATAGTGAAACAAGAGAAATAAAATATAAGGGTAAAAATATTAGTGAAGTACTTGATATGACTGTTGAAGATGCTTATGTATTTTTTGAAAATATACCTAAAGTAAAATCTAAACTCGAAGTATTAAAAGATGTAGGACTTGGATATATGAAACTTGGACAAAGTGCACCAACACTATCTGGTGGTGAAGCATCAAGAGTAAAACTTGCGAAAGAACTTCAAAAGAAACCTACTGGTAAAAGTTTATTTATACTTGATGAACCTACAACTGGTTTACATACACATGATGTTAAAAAATTACTTGAAATATTAAATAGAATTGTTGATAATGGTGATACTATTATTGTTATTGAACATAACTTAGATGTAGTTGCGCAAGCAGATCATATAATTGATTTAGGACCAGAAGGCGGAGATTTAGGTGGTGAAGTAATATTTACAGGTACTCCAGAAAAGATAGTACAAGATGAAAAAAGTTATACTGGAATGTATTTAAAGGACGTTTTATAGATGTTCTTTTTTGAAACTTGTTTTACTATAAAAGTTAGTTAGATTTATTGTAATTTTTGTAAATAAATGATATAAATTAATTGTGAGATTTTTATGAGTGTTAATGTAAGTAAATATGTCAATTTAAATGAAAATTATGCAATATATGGTATAAATGGTTATTTTTTAGAGCCATTTCTTATATAAATGATGATTATAGATGAAATTAAATTAGGTATGTCATTTGTTGAATTAGAAAGATTCATAGAAGAATGTGAAATCAGTGTTACAGAAGATGAAATTAAGAAATTTTTAAATAAAAAAAGAAATGAAAACTACACGGGTTCAAAAGTTAGTTCAAAAAATAATGGAAGTTCTATTTTAATACAAGAAGATACAACTTCTGAAGAACTAGAAAAAACTGTGAAGGATGCACTTAATTATCAATGCTGTAGTTTTGATCCCTATACATTAGAATACTTTAAAAAGTATGTTGCTATTTTAAAAGTAAAATGTTCAAACTTATTAAAAATATTAGATTATTTAGACAAAAGAAAGTCAATGGAAATTTCGAAAGATGAATGGAAAGCTCTAGTAGATTTAGATATTCATGTGAATGAAGAAGGAAATGTATATTGTGAAGACATAAATAGATTATGTGAAGCAATTATATATAATATAAATGATTTATATAAAAAGGTTCAAGAAGGAAATAATTTAAATACATATTTAGATTTTAAAAATTCTAAAGAACAATTAGGTAGAGATGGATTTTTTGATGAAGAAGAAATTTATCCTAGTGAAGAAATTCAAATAAAAGATGTTAAAAGGGGAAATTCACCTGAGTTTATTGCACTTACTGAAAAACAAAAAGTAGAATTAAGAAAAGAAAACTTAAGAAATTTTTCTAAATTTTTAGATATTATAAATAAATCAAAAGAAGTTACATCAGAACAGAAAACAAACTTAGAGTTTAAATATAAGAGAAATTATGAAGATTAATAACTAAATTATTATCTATAATTAACTTACGGTCTTAATTTTCCGTAAGTTTTTATTTTATATAAATAATATCAAAAAAAGGAAAAATTATTAATAATTTTTTCCTCTATCTAAAAAATTAGTTTTTTTGTAATTCTAATTTATGATTATTGAACTGATAAAATTTATTACATACTTCATTTATTTTGTCATTATGCGTTGCAATTATTAATGTTTTATCCTTAAAATATTTTAATATGAAATTAACGACAATTTCTTCAGTATGTTTATCTAAATTAGATGTTGGTTCATCTAATATATAAATATTTTTATTCATAAGATAACTTCTTAAAATATTGATTCTTCGTTTTTGACCAGTTGATAATTTTAATCCTTTTTCACCAACTATAGTATATATTCCATCTTCAAACATTAAAATTTCATCTAATTCTAATTCTTTTAAATAATTTATTATTTCATTGTCTGATAACTTTTTATCTAAACATAAATTATCCTTTATTGACATATTAAATAATTCTATTTCTTGACTAACAACTCCAATATCTAATCTAGCATCTTTTATATCATAATTATCAATACTAATTTTTCCTTTGTATGTATTTATATTTCCTAAAATAAGATTTATTACAGATGTTTTTCCTTGTCCCGATTTACCAGTAATTGAAATTTTATCATTCTTATTTATTACTAAATTATCAATTATTATATCAAATTTTGATTCTTTATATTTTAGGTCTATATTTTTTAATTCAATTTTATCAAATGTATCAAGCAGCTTTCTTTCATCAATTTTGCTGAATAATTGAACAACTTTTTTTCTTAATGCTTTTAATTCATAACAACTTACAATAGTTCCTGATAGTTCATCAAATATGAATTCCATTTCTAAATAAATTGATATATAAAACGTAATTATTCCCAATGTATCTATTCCATTAGAAAGATCAAAGACACTTTTTATAATTGCTAATACAAATGGAATAACTATTAAAATATTTCTAATTATTTCTTCTAATGAATAACATTTTACATATTTATTTTGTTTTTTATAACATTCTGCTCCTTCTTTTTGTATTATCTTTTCAAAATATTTATTATTGTTTAATGCCTTTACTGTTCTAATATTACTAATGAAATCTTGATACATTGATGAATATTCATACTCTTCATTGTATAGTTCTTCAACATATTTATTAGATTTTTTTAAAATGTGTACACTTATTAATACGCATAGTATACTTAAAATTAAAGAAATAATAAATAGAATTTTCGATTGATTAAATACAGTGTAAAAGAAAAATGAAAATGATAATATTATTCCAACATATTCAGCATTTAGTATTTTTTTTACGAGACTAGATATTTTTTCAATTATGCTTTCTAAATAACCTGTTTGATATTTTGATAGTGTTTCAACTGGAACTTTTGTTAATTTTTTATAATATTCTAAATATTGAATATTAGAATATTCATATAAATAATTATTCATTATTTTTCTTTTCAAATAAAGTATAAATGCTCTAATAGTTTTAGAACTAATAAAAATAGTTGCGACTATTATTGCCTTTTCTACCGTGAATGGTAATGTTAAAAAAAGAGCAAATGTATAAGGTATAATGTAATAAATAAAATCTAAGAATGCTTCTATAAATAAACATAATGCTACTTTTTTCTTATTTAATAATTTAAATATAAAATTGATATTATTTTCTTTTTTCATTTCATACCACCTAAAATTGATTATTTATAGTGTTTAAAATAGAGAAATATTATAAACACTTTTTCACTTTATTTTTTGAAGTTTTATAATTTTGTCTAGTAATTTTTTATATTATCATTTAAGTATTAATATAAATTATGATATTATTATACAATAAAAAACGAGCAATTCCTATATTTTTTTGAAAAAATATATAATGGTTTTAGGAAGAAAATTTGGCTTGTAATTTTTTTTTGCAAAAACATAATTTATTAAATATTTTACAGTTAACAATGCAAAACAAGCGAATAAGTACAACTTTATGTAAATTTATTGATAAAATAAAAAAAATATGATATCATGAATATAGATGAAGGAAACTTCATAAAATAAAAAAGGAACATCTAATTGCGTTAGTTGGATGTTGCCTATTGGTTTCACCTAACTTAAAGCTTTAAGTTAGGTATTTTCTTTTATATTAAAACTATTATTAAAATTAATAATAAAAGGAGAATAATAATTATAAGAGAAAAGATTAATAAATCTTTCTTTTTCATATTATCGCCTCCCTTCTTTTTTTGAAGTTTGGCAAACACCCAACTTATTAAATGTTCCAAGCATATTATCTCATAGTTAACAATATAAAACAAGCGAACAAGTCCAATTTTATCCAAATTTATTGAAAAAATAAAAAAATATGATATTATGAATACAGATGAAGGAAATTTCATAAAATAAAAAAGAGGAACATTTAAATCTGCAAGTGAATGTCGTCTCTAATTTAATAGGTTTGACACTCTATCAATGCTGAAGAGTGCCTTATAATTTTATTGCTATTACCAGTAAGGTAAGGAGTAATAAAATGATAGAAATGTATGGAAGGGCTTTTATTATAAAAGTTCTTTTATTTTCAGAATTGAAATATCTTGTTTATATAATTTTGATCAAAAATATTAACAATAATTATATGTATTAACTGTTAGAATAATAATTTTTTGAAACACCAGAGAGAATTGTACAAGATGATTAAATAAATCAATAAGAAAAATAGTGTATGTTTTTAGAAAAACATCTTTTTATTTTAAAATATTTGTGTTATAATCTCTTTGGAAAGAAAATATTTGTTATAAAAGAATAAGAGAGAGGAATATGATAATATGAAAGTGGTAATAAAAGAAAAAAATAGTGTTAGAATTAATAAGTTTTTAGATTCAGTGTTATATATATTAGGTTATACACTTGTATTTCTTATTGTAGATGCTATATTTAATTCTTTTGATGTGGATAACTTTTGGTATGAACTTTTAGCGGTAGTTATTATTTATGTATTAAATAAAACAGTAAGACCAATTATATTTAAGTTAACAATACCAATAACAGCCTTAACATTTGGACTATTTTATCCATTTATAAACTTTTTAATATTAAAAATTGTTGATTTAATACTTGGTGATCATTTTAATATATATGGATTTTGGAGTGGACTTATAATCGCAATATGTATTAGCATTATGAATTTCTTTGTAGAAGAATTAATAGTAAAACCAATAATAAGAAGGTGTAATAATGAATAGAGTTGCATTTAATATATTTGGATTTAATGTATATTATTATTCTTTGTGTATACTTTTAGGTGTTATAGTAGCGTACATATTAATAACAAGAGAAGGAAAAAAACAAGGATTACCAAAAGAATTTATAAGTGATTTAATATTTTATACATTAATAATTGGAATATTAGGTGCGAGAGTTTATTATTGTGTATTTAATTTAGATTATTATCTAGCAAATCCATCAGAAATATTAAAAATATATAATGGTGGACTTGCGATTCATGGAGGAGTAATTGCGGGACTTATATTTGTATACTTTTATACGAAGAAAAAGAATGTTAGTTTTATAAAAATATTAGATATAGTAGCGCCTGCGGTTATAATTGCACAAAGTTTTGGAAGATGGGGTAATTTCTTTAATCAAGAAGCACATGGAGGAATTACAACATACCAAAATTTAAAAAATATGCATATACCTGAATTTATAATAAATGGGATGCATATTGAAGGTAAATATTATTATCCAACATTCTTTTTCGAAAGTATTTGGTGTTTAATAGGATTTATAATATTAATGTTTGTAAGAAGAAATAAAAATTTAAGAAAAGGTTTTCAAATTGGTTTTTATTTTATATGGTATGGAATAGGAAGATTCTTTATAGAAGCACTTAGAACAGATAGTTTGATGTTCTTTAATTTAAAGATTGCTCAAATAGTATCATTAATAGGTATTATAATTGGAATAATTATTATAGTAACAAATAGAAATAAAAAGTACTATAATGAAATGGAGGTAAAATAATGATTTATGACTCTATTATAATAGGTGCAGGACCAGCATCTTTAAGTGCGGCACTTTATCTTAAGAATGCTAATAAAAATATACTTATTTTAGAAAAAAATGCACCTGGTGGTAAATTACTTAAAACTGATAAAATAAATAATTATTTAGGATTTAAAAATATAGATGCTAGCGCTCTTGCTTATGATATGTATGAACAAGTAATTAATTTAGGAGTTCCTATTAAAACAGAAAAAGTAATTGATGTTATAGATGGTAAAGAAAAGATTGTCAAAACAGAAAAAAATGAATATAAAACTAAAACTATATTAATTGCGTGCGGTAGAGTAGAAAAAAAACTTGATATATTAAAAGAACATGCACTTAATATAAGTTATTGTGCTAAATGCGATGGTTCACTATATAATGGTAAAGATGTTATGCTTATTGGTAATAATAAAGAAAGTGAAAATGATGCAATATACTTAAGTAATATAGTAAACAGTTTAATATATGTTAATTATAGCAATGATGATATAACTTTTGATAAAGATAATATTAAAGTTATTAATAAAAAAATAAGCAATTTAAATGTTAATGATGAAATTATTAAAACTGTAACTATAGATGATAAAGAATATGCTATAGATGGATTGTTTATAGAAAATGGATACACACCTAATATTGATTTTATAAAATCACTTAATATAAAACTTGATAATAATTATATTGTTGTAGATGAAAATATGAAAACTAATATAGATGGTATTTATGCATCAGGAGATATAATTAAGAAAAAAGTATATCAAATAGTAACTGCGGCATCAGATGGAGCAATAGCGGCTTTATCAATAATAAAAGATTTAAAGTAAGGAGTAATGGTTATGACTTTTTCAGGAAAAATAAAAAAAGAAATATCAAATCTAGAATGTACTAAACTCGAATATATATCAGAATTATCTGGAATAATCAGAACAAGTGCCGATATAAAATTGTACGCAATAAGAATTCAAACAGAAAATATAAATGTTGCAAATAGAATATTTAAAATAGTTAAAGAAATATATAATGTTACATCTAATATAACTATAAAGAAAAATTATAACTTTAAAAAGAATGAAGTATATATTATTGAAATAAAAAAAGATGTACTTACAATAATAAAAGATTTAGGTTTACTTAATGAAAAAGGTTTTGATTTATTAAAGATTCCTAGTGAGTTTATAGTTGCGGATGATGAACTTAAAAGAGCATTTATAAGAGGATGTTTCTTAATATGTGGAAGTGTAAATGATCCAAAGACATCAAGATATCATTTGGAGTTTTTAATAGAAAATTTGGAATTTGCAGAATTTTTGAATAATCTATTAAATGAATATAATTTAAATTCAAAAGTACATAGAAGAAAAAAAGGTTATATGGTTTATATTAAAGAATCAGAAAAGATTAGTGAATTATTAACTATAATAAAGGCTTATGAAGAAGTACTTTATTATGAAGATATAAGAACATATAGAGAAAAAGTTAATATGACTAATAGAATAAATAACTGTGAACAAGCAAATATAGAAAAGAGTATGAAATCTGCTCAAAGTCAAGTTGATGATATTAATTATTTAAAAGAAATAGATGCATATGATTTACTTGATGATAAAGTTAAAGAAGTAGCAAATTATAGATTAAAGTATCCTGAAAGTTCATTAATAGAATTAAGTGAGATAATTTCAATAGAAACAGGTAATAAGGTAACGAAGTCTTGTATTAATCATAGACTTAGAAAAATAAGGGAATTAGTTAGAAAAGCTAAAGAAAATTCTAATTAATTCTCTTTTTTTAGTGGGATTTTAGTTATTTATAGAGAATATAAGTATAGGAGGCGAATTATGCACGAATTAAAAGAAGAATTAAATATAGAAAATATGATATATCAGATAAGATGAAAGCAAGTAATGCTAGATTCTGATTTAGCAAAATTATATCAGTGTAAAAATGGAACAAAAGAAATAAATCAGGCAGTAAAGAATAATCCAGAAAAATTTCCTGAAAGATATAATTTTCAATTAAGTGATAATGAGTATAATAACTTGAGGTCAAAATTTTTGACCTCAAGTTTAGAAAATGGTTATGGTTGCAGAAGATATAACCCATATAGATTTTCAGAATGTTTTTTTGTTTTGTTTGCATGAAAAGAATCCAAAAAACTTTTGGTCGAAGATTTCGACCAAAAATATAAAAAATGTGAAAATATGTGAAAAAAGTGTTAAGTTGTAGAAATAAATTTAAATACTTTAAGTCTAAAAAAAATTATGTTATAATTTATAATAGTAGGGTGATTTAAATATGAATAAAAAGGAATTTAAAACTCTTGATGAACAACTTGGAATTTTTAAAAGTAAAGGTCTTACTATAAATGATGAAGAAGAAGCAAGAAATATACTTTTAAAAGAAAATTACTTTTTTATAAATGGTTATAGAAGAGTATTAATGGTTTCATCAAAAGAAAAGAAATTTGTAAAAGGTGCAACCTTTGATGAATTATATGCAATTTTTATGTTTGATAGAGAATTTAGAAATATATTATTTAAAAATTTGCTTATAGTAGAAAATAATATTAAAAGCATAATATCTTATAAATTATCTGTTAAATATGGTTATAAAGAGAAAAATTATTTAAAAGAATCAAATTTTACAACTGACAATAAAGATAAAAGAAGAGTTAGTGATGTAATAAATAAAATGAAAAGACAGATTAGAGTAAATAGTCAAAATCATAGTGCGACTCTTCATTATGTAACAAATTACGGTTATATTCCTTTATGGGTACTTGTAAAAGTGCTGTCATTTGGTTTAATAAATGAACTTTATGGAATACTAAAACCGGAGGATCAAAAAGAAATTGCAGATCTTTATGGAATTGAAATGGAAGATATGGAAGTATATTTATCATTACTTGCAAATTATAGAAATTTATGTGCACATGAAGATATAGTGTTTGATCATAGAACACAAAAATATATTTCTAATACTAAATATCATAATGAACTAAAAATAAAACAAGATGAATTTGGTGAATACATAAAAGGAAAAAATGATATATTTGCGTTAATAATAATATTAAAACAAATGCTTACAAAAGATGAATTTATGCATATGATGGATGAAATAAATCTTAAACTTCAAGATTTAACATGGCAAATAAAATCAGTAAAAATTAATAAATTATATGATACATTAGGTTTCCCAGAAAATTATATGGATTTAATAAATATAGAATAGAGGATGATAATATGAAAGATAGAAAAAGGTTATTTAAATATTTTTTAGCTTATGTATTCACAATATTTAGTGCTGTATTTGCAGTTATTATATATTTAAAATATTTTCCAGTAGAGTCAAAAGTAATAACAGAAAAGAAAACAGTTAATGAAACAAAATTAAGTGAAACAGCAATAGAAGATTCAATAGATAAAGCATATGATTCTGTTGTAACTGTAGAAAGCTATAAAAATAATCAAAATATAGGTAGTGGATCAGGATTTGTATATAAAGTAGATGATAATAAAGGTTATATACTTACAAATCATCATGTAATAGATTCTGCAGATAAAATAGAAGTTATTTTATCAGACAATGAAACAGTAGAGGTTAAATTACTTGGTAGTGATGAGTATACTGATATAGCTGTTCTTTCAATAGATAAAAGTAAAGTTAAGAAGGTTGCTACTTTAGGCAATAGTGATAATATTAATTTAGGATCAACAGTAATAGCAATTGGTAGCCCTATGGGATCAGATTATAGTGGCTCAATAACAAGAGGTATTATATCTGGTAAAGATAGAATGATAGAATCTAATTCTATAATAGCAAAAGTAATACAAACAGATGCTGCAATAAATCCTGGTAATAGTGGTGGACCACTTGTTAATTTAGCTGGTGAAGTAATAGGTATTACATCTATGAAACTTGCAACAGAAGAAATAGAAGGTATGGGATTTGCAATACCAATAAATGATGTTAAGAACTATGTTACGTATCTAGAAAAAGGAGAAGAAATAAAAAGACCATCAATAGGTATATCAGTAATAGAAGCAAGTAATAAATATAGTTTATATAGATATAACATAAATTTAGATAGTAATATAAAATCAGGTGTTGTAATAGTAAAATTAGAAAATGGTTATTCAGCAGAAAAATCAGGATTAAAAGTTGGAGATGTAATAACTAAATTTGATGATAATAAAGTAACTAACGTTAGTACACTTAGATATTATTTATACGAACATAAAACAGGTGATACTATTAAAGTAACATATATAAGAGATGGAAAAGAAAGTACACTTGATATGAAATTAATTGAAAAGGACTAGAAAAACTAGTCCTTTTATGTTAGATTATAAGTGGTGAAACATATGAAAAAAATAAAATTTAAATATATTATACTTTTTCTAATTCCAATTTTATTTTTTATTCAATATAATTTAAGAATTGATAATGATTTTTGGTTTACAATTAAAGAAGGGGAGTATGTTATTAACAATGGTTTTCCAAATGTTGTTCCATTTACTATATATGATAATCTAAATTTTATATATCAAAGTTATGGAGCAGGAGTAATATTTTCTTTTATTTATAAATTACTTGGTACATATGGAATATTATTTTTTATTATATTTATTTTAATTATTATGACATATTTTTATTATAGATTATGTGTGAAAGTATCAAATAATAATGAAAATATCTCAATATTAGTAACAGTAATTACTATGAGTTTATTAGCTATTAATTATATAACAACAAGACCACAAATATTTACTTATTTAAATTTAATAATTGTACTTTATATCATGGAATTATATTCAAATACAAATAATAGAAAATATTTGTATATATTACCTATAATTTCTTTAATTCAAAGTAATATTCATTGTATGTTTTTCTTTATGCTTATAATATTTATGTTTCCTTATATATTTAATAATTCAAAAGAATATGATATAAAACCAATATTAGTAATAATATTGGTTATGATTTTAACAGGTTTAATAAATCCATATGGAATAAATAATTTATTATATGTTTTTAATTCATATGGACAAAACATTTTAGAAAAAACTATTAAGGAATTACAACCATTATCATTTTCAAGTTTATTTGGTAAAATACATATATTTATTATATTAATTATTTATATTATATATTTTACATCAAGAAAAAAAATACCTATTAGATATTTGTTATTATTATTTGGTACAACATATCTTGCTTTTGATACATTAAGAGGTGTTTCGTTATTTATAATAGGTTCATTTTTCCCACTTGCGTATTTATATAAAGATATACCAAATATTGATATATCAAAATATATACCAAAAATAATAAAAGTTTTAATAACTATTATCTTATTTATAATTAGTTTAATAATAATATTTATACCAAGAAATTATTATCCAGATGCAAAAGAACCAATTGATTACTTAGTTAATAATTATATAATAAGTGATATAAAATTATATACATCATTTTCTGATGGAAGTTATGCTGTGTATAAAGGCATAAAATGTAGTATGGATCCAAGAGCAGAAGTATTTTTAAAGAAAAATAATCATAAATTTGATATTTATAAAGAATATAATGATTTACAAAGTGGAATAATAAATTATGAAGATTATTTAAAAAAATATAATTTTACTCATTTACTTATAAATAAAAAAGATTATTTATATAGTAAATTAGAAAAAAATAGTTATAATTATATAGTCATTAAAGAATATAAAAATTATAAAATATATATTAGAAAAGACTTATTAAATTAACATTTATTTACAGTTATTTTAATAACTAATTGACAATTCAAAATAATAGTTATAAAATAAAAGTATAATTAAATGTTAGGAGGAGAAATCAAATGGGAAATACAGGATTATGTAGCAATACAAATTTATTACAAGTAATACATATTGTTAGAACAGTTATAAATATTTTACAAATTGCAGTTCCAGTAGCACTTATTTTATGGGGAACTTTAGATATTGGTAAAGCAGTTATTGCTGGTGATGAAAAGAAAATGAAGGAAGCACAAAAACCTTTCATTAAAAGAATTGTTTATGCTGTAATCGCATTTTTAGTTCCATTTATAGTTAGTATTGTTATGGGATACGTTGGAAATACTGAATGGAAGAATTGTTGGACTGCTGCTAAAGATGTTGAAGTTAGTAATGGTACAATAGCAAATGACCCACTATATCAATAAAAATTTAACAAAAAGAGAACAAACATGTTCTTTTTTTTTTCATTTTATGTTATTATATTATTGGGAAAGTAGGTTTATTACTATGAAAAATAAAATAACTAAGTTTTTAACAATATTATCAATAATATTTATATCATTTTTTATAAATCAAAATAAAGCAGAAGCTGGTGGGGCTTGCTCATGGGTAGTATATCAATCACGTATTGATTCAAATGGACATGCTATAAATAGTTTCTTAGATAATAAGGGTTCCAGTAATAAGACAAATATGGATGATTTTTATCAAGTTTATATTCCTTCAGATAATAGTTATTCAAATGATACTCGTGAAATTGGGAAATTTAATTTATATTATTCTATACAGGGTGCTGATTCAAATGGACATTTAAATAAACAACTATATACAAGGATAAATAATAAATGGTTAAAAAATTATTTAAAAGATAACAATTATAATTGTCCATTATATATTAAAGTATCAAAAAAGGGAAATGATTTTACAATAGATTCGGCAACAAAAGACGAGTACAATAGTTATATAAAAAGTCAATATGAAGGTATTACATATAATCCAAGTACTATATCCTCCTTGGCATTAAATTCTTCAAATCTATATTCAAATTTAGAATTCAAAACAATGGTTTTTGCAAGTAAAGAATATTCAGTTAATTATAATAATTCGAAAAATCATAATAGACTTAAAAATTTAACAAAATCAAATGGAGAAAAGATTGATTTTGATTTTGAAAAATTTGGACTATCTACTAATTTTGAAACGATTGGTTCACTTGCTGAGCAACAATTTTATAAACAAACAAAAGATAAATGGTATAGTGTACTAAATTCGGATTCGGCTCAGCTTGAAAAATGTGGAGATTATTTTGGCACATGTAGAACAGCTGCTATAAGAATAAAATCACATGCATTTTATAATTGGTTTAGATGGGTTGAAGATTTTATATTGGAAGATTCTTTTGAAACGTATTTAAAGGCATATAAATATGCACATCTTTATGAATATAACTCAGAAAAAGAGTATAATGCTGCGGTTGCGGTTTTTGATGAGGTTCTAAATACAAGCAAATATGATAGTAAATTAACGGATTTGAAAGATAATAGTTGTGAGGTATATTGTGTTGATCAAAATGGAAAAGATGAAAATGGCAAAAATAATCAAAGTATGGCATATGAAGAATGCAAAAAAGGTACACCATATAAAAATTGTTTAAGCGCATATAATGCGTGTAAGGGAATCTCATCTTCAAGTGCTCAAGAACAATGTATGAAAGGGAAATTAGGAAATGATGAATACAATAAATTTAAAAGTTTAAATGCTGAAAAAAGAAATGAAATAATAGATAAAAGAGATAATTCTTTAGAAAGTATGCAAGAAAATATGGATGTTTTAACTAAGACTGACCCCCCTTTATTAAATATTGAATTTGAACCATATAAAATTACATGTGATGATGTTGCAATATTTCATACATTTTATGTGATACTTGAAATAATGGCACCAATATTAGTAATTTTGTTTGGAACAATAGATTATGCAAAAGCAGTTATGGCATCAGATGTAGAAAAGATGCAAAAAGCTAAGAAGAATTTTCCTAAAAGATTGGGATTACTATTATTATTTATATTTGTACCATTACTTGTAAGCTTTTTAATTGGTGAATTCTCAAGTACTAATTCAAGCTTAATGTACTGTATAATTAATGGTGGATAGGAGGTAAAAAATGGGTGGTTTATTAAGAAAATTAACTATATGGATATGTATTCCTATATACAAACTTATAAAAATCTTTTATTCAATATTTTACAATATTGCTAACACTCGTTTCTTAGAAGATGATACAATTCAACAACTAAGTGCAAATATATATGTACTTGTAAGTGTTGTTATGTTGTTTGCTTTTTCAGTAACTATTTTGTCTGCAATTGTAAATCCTGATTTATTAAATGATAGTAAAAAAGGTGTTGCAGCGGCATTTAAAAGAGCAATAATTGGATTAGCACTTATGGTTATTGTTCCATTTGTTTTTGATGAAATATATGTAGTTCAAAAAAACATTATGGATAATAGCTTAATAGAAAAGATAATTGTTGGTGCTGATTTTAGTTGTAATCAAAATGAAGATGGTGAATGTGAAGCTGGCGCTAACGGTGGACAAGTTATTGCAGGAAATTTAATTTCTGCAGTATTGTATCCAGTTGCTGATAATGTTCAAATTTCAGAAAATATATCAGATAAGTATGAAAAAATGATAACTACTGATATTAGATATATTGGATCAGTTGCAAAACATATAAATGTAACTACAGAAGGTGATAACGCATATCACAGTGATTTTGATGATGAAGATTATGCATTTAATTGGGATGGATTAGTTGCAATAATTGCTGGGGGTGCAACTTGTTATATATTATTATTATTTGCAATTGATATGGCTGTAAGAGTATTTAAATTAGCATTTTTGGAATTAACTGCACCAATATCTATAGTAGCGTATATGGCGTCAGGAGATAAAGTTCTAAAATCTTGGGGACAAGAAGTTTTGAAAACATTTTTAGATGTTTTTGTAAGAATAGCAGCTATGGCATTTTATTTATTTTTAATTAAAAATTTATCAACTTATATGGAAAAATTTGAAGGGAAAGATTGGTCTTTTGTAGTAAAAGTTTTACTAATTGTCGGAATGTTAATATTTATTAAACAAATTCCTGATCTAATAAATAGTGTATTTGGTACTAATATCAAATTAAAAGGTGGTATTGGTGGAAGGCTTGGTGAAATGGCAGTTGTCGGAAAACAAGCCCAAACAGCATGGAATTCGGTTAGAAATCCACTTGCCGCTGCAGCTGGTGTTGGATCAATGGCTTTAGGAACAGGAGCCCATGTCGTTTCAGCAATACGTACATCTAGTAAAAATGGTGCTGCTGCTGTAAAAAGGATTAGAGCTGATGGAAGAAGATTTAGTGGCATAAGAGCTGCTGGTGCTACGATTGGGGCAATTGCAGGTGGTGCTTGGGGAGCTTCTTTTGGATCAGTAAGTGCAGCAGCAAGAAGTTTAAAAAATGGTGTTAATAATAAGAATTTACATTCTATGAAAGATGAATATGACCTATATAAAGATACACATAAAACAGGATCTACCGTTGCGGGTAGAGCTTTAGATGATATCAGAATGGGCGTTGGATTTAAATCTAGAGCTGATTCGAGATCTGGAAAAAATGAAAGCTTAGTAAAAGTACAGGAAGCTTTAAATTCTGCAACAACCGCTGCAGAAAACTTTCTTGCACGTGATGATTCAACAAGAACCGTTCTTACAACGACGGATGAACAAGGTAATACTGTTGCTATGAATTTACACCAAGCTACCGAATTTATTTCTACAATGAGAAAAAATGCACCTGTTCGTAGAGATAATGAAGATTATGCAGATTACCAGAGAAGAATTTCAACTCATATGCAAGAAATAAACCAACTTGAAAATCAACTTCAACAAGCAAGACAAACTGAAATTGAAAACATTATTGCAGATGCAAATAATGGAAGTTTAACTGGTGCAGGGGGAATTGAAGTTTCATATGAAATAAATAATCACTTAAATGATGCAAGAAAAGCTGTTAAGGATTCTAAAATTAGTGGAGTCAATATTTCAGTTAGTGATTTGGGAACTTCAAATTCTGTTCATAATAATATATATGAAGATTTTACTGGAGCTTTAGATGTAGTTGCTGAAGAAATTACTGTTCAAAATGAGATTAAAGATAGTAATGGTAACTTAACTAGGTATGGAAGACAGAAAGCCGATGCCGATTCTATAAATAATAGACCAGGAAATAAAAGTGGTGGTTCATCTGGTAAGGATTCTGGGAGTTCTAAATAAAAAGGAGTGTGATACATAGTGAATTATTTAATACCTGCTAATGCAAAAAAAGGTACATTAATATTTGGTTTATTTAATAAATTTGACTTAATATTATTTGGTATTGGTGTAATAGTAACAGTTTTATTGTTAATAATTATTAGTCCTGAAAGTTTGGCAACGGCATTAATTTGCCTTACGCCATTATTGGTTTGTACTTTTTTGGTAGTTCCAATACCTAATTATCATAATGTACTTACACTTATAAAAGAAATAATTAATTTCTATTATGGAAGAAGAAATTATAAATGGGAAGGTTGGTGTTATAAGAATGAATACAAGTAGTGCTTATACTGAAAATTGGATTTCTGTTAAAGAAATAAATAATAATATGATTGTACTTGATAATAAACAAATGGTTACTGGTGTCAAAATACAACCTAGAAATATATTTATACTAGAAGAAAATTATCAAAATAATATTATAGAAGCTTTTAAAACATTTTATAATCTAATTGATTATGAATTTTGGTTAATAATTGCAGATAGACCTGTTGATATTAATTTATATATATCTCAATTACAATTGCAACTAAATAATACTCAAAGTCCAGTTTATAGAAAGTTAATAATGGATGATATATCAAAAGCAGAAATGTTTATGAATAATGGTATTGTTGATACTGAATACTTTATATTATTTAAAGAAAAGGATAATGATGCAATACAAAAGAAAATAAGAAATCTTATAAATAATTTAGCGAATTGTGGTTTAATTGCATCACAAACATCTAATGAAGATTTAAGAACAATTTTAGATAATTTCTTAAATGGTGGTGCGAAATTTCAAAGTGGGACGGTGATTGCAAATGGGGATTAAAAAAGAATTAGCTCCAAAAGGAATGACATTTAATTCTTCTGATTTTATAATTAGTGATAAGTATGCAACTATATTAACTGTACTTTCTTATCCAAAGTACATAACTCATGGATATTTATCAAGTTTAACATCTGGTATGGCTGGTGTTAAAATAGTAATTAAACATATTCCTGTAGCATTTGAAGTTGTTTCAAAAATGCTTAATAAACAATTACTTGATTTAAATGAAAGATATCAAAAAGAATCAGATCCTACTTATCAAGAGAGAATTAGACAAGATTATGAATCATTAGAAAATTTTATAAAAGTTATTACAACAAATCAATCTAAGGTATTTGATTTTCAATTACATATAATGATAACTGCAGATACAAAAGAGGAACTTGAAAGAACTAAAATTCAATTGAAATCAACTTTAGAAGCAATGGAAATGAGAGCAGTTCCTTTAAGATTTGAACAAGAAAAAGTTTTGAAGTCTTGTTTACCAATATTTGAAAAACAAGATATTGAGGATAGAATTGGTACACCAATTCCATCACCAACACTAGCAGCTATGTATCCTTTTGTATTTGATAGTATCAAGGATCAAGGATTATCATGTTTGCTTGGTGTAGATTTTTCTGGTGGTATAATATTATTTAATCAATTCTTATATCAAATAAAAAAAGAACATAATAGAAATAATGCTAATATGATTATTTTAGGTAATTCTGGTAGTGGTAAATCTACTGCTGGTAAATTACTTTTAAGATCACATGTTAGAAATGGTTATAAGATTATTGCTATAGATCCTGAAGGTGAACTTGAACCAATGGCAAGACTTTATAACGGTGATTTTATAGATTTAGGTAGAGGTGGAGAATTTGGTATGATTAATCCACTTGAAATAGTACCTGATGCTGATGATGAAGAATCACAAAGAGGTGTTGGATATGCTGTTTTAACAAAAACACTTCAGACATTAAAGGCATTTATGAAATATTATGATCCATCTATTGAAGAAGATGTACTTACTTTATTTAATGAAGTTGTTGTTGAAACATACCAAAGATTTAATATAAATGTTAAAACTGATTTTACAAAATTAACTTCTGCAGATTTTCCAACATTTAGTGATGTTTATACAACTATAAGAGGAAGAATATTATCTTATGGTGAAGCTACTAGAGAAAGAGATATAATGGAAAAACTTGAAATAAAAGTTAGACCTCTTATTTCTGGGGGATTAGAACATTATTTCAATGGACATACAACAATAAGTCCAAGATCAAACTTTATCGTATTTAACATAAGAGAGTTAATTAATGCTGAAAAAAATATTAAGAATGCTTTATTCTTTAATATATTAAAATATGCTTGGGGACTATGTCTAGATTCAAGTGAAAATACTGTACTTCAAGTAGATGAAGCTCATATCTTACTTGCTAATGACAATACACTTGGTGCAGATTTCTTAGCACAAGTACAAAGAAGAGCACGTAAATATAACACTGGTACAATAGTTATTACACAACAACCAAGTGACTTTGCAGCACCTGATGTATTAATGCAAGGTAAGGCAATATTTGATAATGCTTCATATTATTTAGTTATGGGTCTTAAAAAACAAGCAGTTGAAGATTTATCTTCACTAATAGATTTAAATGATAATGAAAAAGAAAATATTAAACGTTATAATCAAGGTGATGCATTATTTGTATGTGGAAGTAAACGTATGCAAATAAGTGTAATTGCAACTGATGCTGAACTTGATTCGTTTGGAACAAGAGGCGGATTATAATAAAAAATAGGTGGTAAAAATGAAGGATGATTTTGAAAATATTGAAATTGACAATTCGGATGATTTTGCTGAAGAATTAACTGAACCTTCAGCACCTTCATCAGATTTTAATGAATCTGGAACTAGCGGAATTGATGAATCTGGTAGTTCTTTTACCAGTGATGAAAATAGTGATGTATCAAGTATTTCTAATTCAGATATTGAAAGATTAAATGATTCTAAAAACAAAAATTATAATAAAGCAGATAGTGGTAAAGATGCTTTTGAAAGAAAAATAAATAATAAAAATTATTACAAAGATGAGTTAAATAATGCAAAAGATAGAAAAGAAACTGCTAAAAATAATTTAAAAAAAGCATCAGATAATAAAGATCAAACAAAAGATAGATTAAATCAAGCAAGACAAAGAAGAAATTCTATCCCAAGAGGGCAAAGAACTAGTTCTGATAAGGAAGAATATAAAAATGCTAAATCAGAAGCTAAAGAAGCAAAAGCAAATGAGAAAAAAGAAAAAAATAATTTAAAAGATGCTAAAAAAGATAATTTAAAATCTAAAGCATATCAAGCAAAGCATCCTATAGAAGCTGCTAAAAATACTGCAGAGGCTGCTGTAAAAACAGCTGCCAAAAAGGTAGCAAAAAAAATATTGCTTGCAATTGCACCATATGCAGCAGGTTTAATTCTAGGTTTAGCACTTGCATTTTTTGTAATAGAATTAATACTAGGTCCATTAATGGAAGTTTGGGGTAATATAGATGAAGCTATTACTAAGACTGCTGATTTTAGTGAAAAAGTAACCAACTTTTATAACGGATATGGATTCCAGGATTCAAAAGAAGCTTTTTATGATGAATTAGATGATTTGTGCGATAGATATGGTTGTTCAAACGATGGAACCGGTATGGATGTACCTCTTATTTTGGCAACATTATTTTATACAGAAGGTATGGGATATGATACTGAATATGGTGAAATAGAAGGTGCAGATGCAATAGATGGTTCTATGAATTCGGAATCTACAAATAGTGGTATGTTTGCTGCAGTAAGAAGTTATGCTAAAAGTAAATTTGATGAAGCACAGCAAACTGTTGATTCAAATGGTCTTGTGTATAATTCTGGCAAGATATATAGGTTGCGAAAACTTGCAAGAAATCAGTTTCATACAGATGCCTTTGGTTTAGCTACAAGATCTGGTGAACCTAAAAAAGCAACACTAACTGAATTTTTATCTGAATATGGTAAAACAATTGGTAGCGATATGCTAGATGTTCTTGAAAGATTTGCAGGAGCGGCTTTTAATGCAATAATGGCTCCCTTTAAAGAATTATGGGCATTTGTTCTTGGATCAGATTATTCGGGTTCATTCTTTGAAGAGTCTGGTGAGGCAACAGAGGAATTTGGTCACTCAGTTTTGCAGGTAATTGGAGATATATTTTATGGAATTGCTGATATAACTGATGTTAAACTAGGAGTGGGACATATATATGTTTATTATTATGATTCATATGAGTTTGAAGAAGACAATTACAAAAACTATTTAATGAAATATTATTTTGAATATATTCCTGAGATTAGAAGTATGTTAGGTGGTCTTACAGGCGAAGCAAGAGAACAAAAAAAGGAATATTTATATAAAGATATTGTATCAAATAAAAATTTATTTAAAGATATATTTTTACAATATATTGATTCTGATAGTGAAGGTTATGCTGATAGTTGTTTAGGAGCAATTGATGCAAATTTAGTATCCGAACTTCAAAAACCTGTAAATATACCAGATGGAACAACGGTTTCTTTTGGTGAAAATAATTCTTTCGGTGTAACTTCTGCTGGATTCCATGGGGGTGTTGATTTAAATTCATCTACTGCAGGTGTTTCAGCAGGAACTGATGTATTTGCTATTGCAAATGGTGTTGTTGATAGTGTTGGAACAAGTGGAAGTTCAAACCAAAGTTCATCATCAATATCAAATTATTTATTTATAGGTGATTCAAGATATGTAGGAATTAAAAGTAATCTTGAAGGTTTAGGTCAAAATAACACAGTAGCGGCTGTTACAAGCTCTACTCCGGCACAGTGGGAGAGTGTAGCAAGTAATGGTAGTGGTACGGTACTAGGAACAAAAATTACTTTGCCTAGTACTGCGAATGGTATATCAGTTATGTTAGGTGTAAATAATGTTAGTCAGACTTCAAATATGCAAAATATGTTAAATAGTCTTCATACAAGATATCCAAGTGCTCAAATATATGTTAATAGTGTATATCATGTCGGAACTAAATATAGTGGTTCTGTTACAAATGCTATGATAGATAGCTTTAATCAAACTATGAGTTCTTGGTGTTCATCGAATTCTTGGGCAACATATGTTGATGTAACTAGTGGCTTAAATGATTCGAATGGTTATGTTAAAACAGAATATATGGATGGTGCTGGTCTTCATGCAACTGGAAATGGTAAAACAATTCTTGTTAATAATATAAAAAATGCTATTGGTGGTTCAGTGAATGATACATATGGATCTTGGGTTAAGATAAAACATAATATTGTTATTGGTAATAATGAATATAATTTTTACTCAGTATATAATAATTTAGATTCAGTAACACTTACAAAAGGTGCTAATGTATCAAAAGGTACTAAAATTGGAGTGATTGGTGCTTCATCTAATCCAGGGTTACATTTTGAATTTCATAATGATCAGGATTCGGCTATTGATCCAACTAATTTATTTATTCAATGTTCTTCTGGAGGTATATTTGCTGGTTCAAATAATGAAGAAGCAGTTTGGAACTATTTAGTAGGTTTAGGATATCCTAAAACTGCTGTTGCGGGTATAATGGGAAATATGTATACTGAATCTGCAGCAACATTTGATGGTAGAGTCTTACAAGGTGATACATCTGGTAATGGTAGTGTTACAGAAAAAAGTATTACTTATACCGATAATGTAGATAAAGGGTCTATAAATCGTACTTCATTTTCTAAAAATGGACCAAATGGTGGAGGATATGGTATTGTCCAGTGGACTTATTATACATTAAAAGAAGGATTGTATGATTATGCAAAAACTGAAAGAAAATTATCTATTGGTGATACTGCAATGCAAATAGATTATCTTAATAGAATACTTCCAACCCAGTTTAGTGATTTATATAATACATTGCAAAATCCTAATGTTAGTGTTGATTCTGCTACAAAAGCGTTTATGCTTAAGTTTGAACGTCCTGCAGATCAATCAATAAGTGCTCAGAATTCAAGAGTATCGAATGCAAATCAAATTTATAATAGATATGCAAACCAATAATTAAATAAGTATTTCAAAATACTTATTTTTTTGTTATAATATAGTAAATTGATAAGAAGGAAGAGATTTTATGAAATTAAAGTTTAGGGCAGAAAAAAAAGATGTAATAGCATTTGCAGTAATATCTGTTTTTATGCTTTATTTAGTATGTTTATGTGTACTTAATTTCTCATTTATTATAAATGAAGGTACACCTTGGGGATTAAATCCATTTTTAGCGTTTACTCCAAAATATATTGGTGTAACAATAATGCTTTGGATTGCTTCTATTGCATTTCTATTTGCAAGTACATCATCATATTTCTTTACTAGAGAAAAAGGTTTTGGTTATACTAGTGAGAAAAAAGAAGATGGTTATGCTAGATGGGCAAAAGAGGGAGAAATAAAAAAAGCCAAAGGTGTTGTAAGAGTTCCATATGTTGAAAAAGAGTCAAAAGCAGGTGGTACACCTTTAGTATATGATAAGGAAGCTGCTTATGTAGATAATGGTGAAAGTCATACACTTGTTATTGGTGCGACAGGTTCAGGTAAAACTCAGGGTATAATTAATCCAACTGTTCAAATGCTTATAAAGGGTAGAGAATCAATGATTATATCTGACCCTAAAGGTGAAATATATCACGATAATTCTGGAATAATGAGAGAACTTGGTTATCAAATTATAATACTTAATTTCCGTGATCCACAAAAAGGTAACTGTTGGAATCCTTATCATTTACCATACAAATATCAAAAGGAAGGTAATTTTGATAAGGCAAACGAATTATTAAATGACTTATCACTTAATATAGTTGTTGATGGTCAAGGAAATGATCCATTCTGGCAGAATTCAGCTGCAAGTTATTTAACAGGTTTATCACTTGCTTTATTTGAGGATGCTCCAGAGGAAGAAATAAATATAAATAGTGTCAATTTAATGATGACAACTGGTGAAGATAAGTATGGTGCATCAAATTATTTAAAAGAATATTTTCATGCTAAAGATCCAGCTTCCCCTGCATGTGTAAATGCTTTAGGTACAGTAGATGCTCCTAATGAAACAAAAGGTGGTGTTGTATCTGTATTAAAAGATAAAGTTAAGACATTAGCTGTTACTAAAAACTTATCTGAAATGCTTTCTAAGAGTGATTTTGATATGGACAGTATAGGTGAAAAGCCAACAGCTGTATTTATGATTATACAAGATGAAAAAACAACATACCATTCACTTGCTACTATATTTGTTAAGCAATGTTATGAAGCTTTAATAAATGTTGCACAACAACATGGTGGAAAACTTCCAGTTAGAACAAACTTCTTACTTGATGAGTTTGCTAACATGCCTAAGTTTAAAGATATTACAACAATGGTTACTGCTGCTCGTTCAAGACAAATTAGATTTACATTTATCATCCAGAATTTTGCACAGTTAAAACAAAATTATGGTGATCATGATGCCGAAACTATTCGTGGTAACTGTGGTAACTTAATATATTTATTAACAGGTGAATTATCAGCTTTGGAAGAAATTAGTAAATTATGTGGTGATAAGCTTGTTAGAGTTGGTAAAGATAAAAAGGAGGAAACAAGACCTCTTGTAACTGTATCAGAACTTCAAAGAATGAAGCCTGATGAAATCATATTAATTAAACAAAGATGTGCACCTTTTAGAGGCAAACTAAAAATGGATTGGGATACTGATTTTGGTTTTGGTAAAGGTACAGATCACTATGGTAAAAATGTTATTTATCCACAAAGAGAAATGACACCAATAAAAACTTTTGATATAAAGGAATTTGTAAGAAAACAAAAACAAGAAAAGCTTCAAAATGCAGGTCTTGATGGTAATTCTTCTTCACCAATGGGTGGTGGTGCACCTTTTGGTATGAATCCTTTTGGTGGTGGTATGCCAGGTATGGGTTCAGATATGGATATAGATAAAATGATAAAAGAAATTGATGCTAAAATTGCTGAACTTGAAAAAGAAGAGGAAGAAGAAAAGAAGAAACAAGAAGCAGAAAAAAATAAAAAAATAGAATCTAAAGAAGAAGTAATTAATAATTCAGAAGAAAAAAATATAGATAAACCTGCATCAGAACCAGAACCTGTTAAGAGTAATAGTGAAGAAGAAAAATTATTTGATACAAGAAATATATCAACTGATCCAAATGTAAATGAGATTATTCATAGTAATATGGTTGATTTTGAAAACTTTAAAATAAAAGATGATAAAGAAAAAATGGATAATGAAAATAAAGAAGAACCAAAAAATAATGTCAAAAAAGATAATGATTCTGATTATGATGATTTCTTTGATGATTTCTTCTTTGAAGAATAAAAAATGCACAATCATTGTGCAAAATAGTGTCTAAAAAAAGTAAAAATGCACAAAATATTGAAAATATTGTGCATTTTTTTCTTTAGGCTATTGATATAGTTATAAAATAAATATTTTCATATTATATAGTGGACTGGTGGAAATATGAAAAATATAAAAGCATGTGATTTAAAACCAGAATACAATATAATTGATTTAAGAACAAAAGGTGCATATATGAAAGGACATATATATAATTCAAAAAATATTGATATGAATAATTTAACAGATATGCCTAATATGTATTTGGATAAAGATAAAACATATTACATATATTGTACAGAAGGATTTAAAAGTAAAAGATGCTGTAAATTTCTTGAAGTAATGGGATATGATGTAGTTAATGTAATAGATGGGTATGAAGGTTTTATATAAAAAATAAGTTAAGTTTAAAAAACTTATTTTTTTTGTATTAAAAATGGTTTATAATATTAAAGGAGGATAACATGGAAACATTTTTAACAGAATTAATTAGTAAAGCAACAGATTTAATGGGTAGTCTTGGATTTATATCAGGATTTTTGCTTATTATATTTGAATCAATGATACCTGTTTTACCACTTGCTGTTTTTATAGCACTTAATATTATGACTTTTGGGTCATTATTTGGTTTTATATTATCTTGGGTAGCAACAGTTACTGGTTGTATGATTTCATTTTATTTATGTAGAAAACTACGTAATAAATTTGAAAAGAAATATGGAAATAACGAAAAAGTTAAGAAATTTAAAAAATATATTAATAAATTATCGTATAGCAATTTAGTTATATTAATTGCTTTACCATTTACACCTGCATTTGCGGTTAATATAGCCGCAGGTTTAACTGATATAGATGCTAAAAAATATTTTTCAGCTCTTATGATAGGTAAATTGCCAATGGTTTATTTTTGGGGATTTATAGGAAAGAGTTTACTTGAAAGTATAACAGATCCATATACAATTGCGCAGGTCGTATTTATGGTTTTAATTGCGTATTTAGTAAGCAGGCTTGCAAATAAATTTATAAAATAGGAGGTACAAAATATGGAATATATAATAATTGGAATACTTATTTTACTTGTTGTACTTGTAACAATAAGTTTATTTAAAAATATTAATGAAGGAAATATTACTGAAAGACTTGGTAAACTTGAAAATAATGTAACACGAGATCTTTATGATTTTAAAAATGATATTAATAAAAATCTTAATGAAGATATTAATGCATTAAATGATAAGATAGAACTAAGATTAAACATGATAAATGATAAAGTAAATGAAAGACTAGATGAAAATTTTGAGAAAACTAATAAAACATTTACATCAGTACTTGAAAGATTAAGTAAAATAGATGAAGCTCAAAAGAAAATAGATACTTTATCTAATGATATAGTTTCACTTCAAGGAATATTAACTGATAAAAAGAGTAGAGGTATATATGGTGAAGTAAACTTAAAACATATTTTATCTAGTGTATTTGGTGAAAAGAATGATAAAATATATCGTCTTCAATATACTCTTCCAAATAGTACAATAGTAGATGCAGCATTATTCGCACCAGAACCACTTGGTCTTGTTGGAATTGATTCAAAGTTTCCTCTAGAACATTACAGAATAATGGTTGATAAAAGATATAGTGTATCTGATAGAGAAACAGCTGCTAAACTATTTAAAAGTGATGTTAAAAAACATATTGATGCAATAGCTAGTAAATATATTGTAGAGGGTGTAACAAGTGATCAAGCAATAATGTTTTTACCTGCAGAAGCAATATTTGCAGAACTTAATGCATATCATAGTGATATAATTGAATATGCTTATAAAAAAAGAGTGTGGATAACTTCTCCAACAACGTTAATGAGTACGCTTACTACTATTGAAGTAATTATTAAAAATGAAGAAAGAGATAAATATGCTAAAGTAATAAGAGATGAATTATCAAAACTATCTATTGAGTTTGGTAGATATAAAGAAAGATGGGACAAGCTTTCTAGAAGTATTCAAACAGTTAATAAAGATATTGAAGATATACATACAACAACAGAGAAAATTACTAAAAGGTTTAATAGTATAAATAGTGTAGAATTAGATGATAAAAATTTAATTGAATAAAAAAACATCAAATGATGTTTTTTTAAAATACTAAAAATGTAATTATTCCAACTATAAAACAATATATTGAAAAGTAAATTAATTTACCTTTTTTCATAATGTCAATAAATAGTTTTGCTGCAAAATATGTTACAATACCAGCTGCAATCATACTTACTAAATAAGGGATTGCAAGAGTTGCAATATTACCAGCAGTAACAAGATCTTTAACACCAAGTACCATACTTGCTACACTTATTGGAATATAAAGCATAAATGAATAGTTAAGAGCAGTTTCTCTTGTTAGATTAGATTTCATACCTCCAACAACAGTGGCTCCACTTCTACTTATTCCAGGAAGAAGTGCTACTACTTGAAAACATCCAATTTTAAGTGCATCTAAGTAAGTCATATCCTTTTTTTCTTTTTTTCCTTTTATATCTTTAATCATAAATAATAGTATAGATGTAATTATAAGCATTAAACCGACTAGTTTTGTTGTAAAATATTCTTCAATAAAGTCTTTTACAAATAAACCTAAAAGTGCCGCAGGTATAGTACCTACAACTATAAGCCATGCATATTTATAATTAGTACTATATTTTTTTTCTTTAGTTTTAATATACATAAAGAAATCTTTAATAATACTTATTATTTCCTTTCTATACAGAATTAAGATTGCGATAAGTGAACCAAAATTAACAATGATTTCAAAATTCATATCACTTAATACTTCACTATTGAATAGAGATTTAAATATTCTTAAATGTCCACTAGATGAAATAGGAAGTGGTTCTGTGAAACCTTGTATTATCCCCAAAATTAAATATTTTAATAATAACATTTTATTCACCTCATAATAATTATATAATAAATTTCAAAAATAATAAATAAAATTATAACAGGTGATCAAATTTGTCTATAAAATTTTTAATATTTTTATTTGGTTTTGGTCTTACAGTTATTGGTTTATCATATATAGTAATATATTTAAATTTATTAAGTATTGGGTATAATTTTTTAGAATATGTTAATTTTATTATTAGACGTATTGAATGTTTAAATTTTGTGTTTGGAGTAATTTTTATGATTATAAGTACATTTATAGGAGGAAAAGAAAATGAATTATATTTATGATATAACATTAAATTTTAACAAAAATAACTTATATGAATTTTATGAATGGAAGGATGAAGATGAAGTAGAATTTATTTTGAAAATACCTGTATTTAAAGTAAGTTATGAAGATTTTATTAGTATAAAAAATAATGATATTATTGTAAGCAAAAATTTTTTAAATTTAATTTTAGATAAAACTGAAGTATATGCGCCTAATTCAATTAAAATAATTAAGTATTCATGTGTTTTAGCTTGTGAGAAAAGTGTAGTTGCACTAGAATTTGATTCAGATGGAAAAAGTTATATGAAAAGTAATATAAGTGTTGATGAAGAAGAGGAAATACTTGATTATGTTTCTGATATTAAATATTCTATAATTGATTATAAGGTAACAAATAAAAAAAATACAAAATTAAATTTTTGCACAAGAGAAGAAAGAGAAACTCAAAAATATTTATTAAATAAACTAGAAAAAATGTTAAAAAATAATGAAGATTCTAAACTTAAATATATATTTTATGAAATTTATAATGAAAAAACAGATGATGTAGATAGAATATATAGTAAACTTATAAATATAACAAAAAATAAGGATAGTAAGTTTATAAAATTGAAGAATTTAATATATTTAATAGAAAATAAGAAAATTGTGAGTAATAACTCATAATTTTTTTGTATTTTATTGATTTTATTTAAAAAAAATGGTTTAATTATTATAAGAAATAATAATATGGAGGCTCATATGGAAACTATAAAAAAATTTATATATAAATATAGAATTGTATTATCAGTTTTTGCATTTTTAATATTATCATTCGGTATATATTTATTTGTAACTGCAGAAGAAGATCCTTTTGCTAATCAAATTGAAGTAAAAAATGCAAAAGTATCTGTTATAGATGGTACACCAAATAAAGATGGTAATTTTGATTCTAATGATGAAGAAGGAAATGATTCATCTGATAGTAATGGAATTGTAAGAAATTTTGATTCGGTAGAATATGATATATCTTATAATCTTGATTATAAAGAAGATTCTAGTTTAGATGAAAAACCTACAGATCCACAACGTCATGTTATAGTTGATTTTCTTTTACCATCAGATATAACAGCAGATGTATCTGAAAAAGGTGATTCATCAACTGCAACTGCAGCATCAAAACATGAGAACATTACAATAGATGGTAAAAATTATAATTATTATATGTTTGATATACCTGATTCAATTTTAACTGATAAAAATACAGCTAGAATAAATGTTTCTAATATAAATTCAAAAAATAATCAAACAATTGATCCACTTATAAGAGTTAGAGAATCAACAGATGAAAATCATAAAGTTTATACAGATGATTCAGACATATCTGATAGCCTAAGTGTTAAAGAAGTAACAGTAACTGCAAAAGAAGCATGGAATTTAAAATTATATAACGGTGTTGTCAAAGGAAAAGAAGTTGGTAGCGCTTCATTACCAGTAGGTATCGCTATATATTTACCATTTGATTCTAACAAGGGAATATTTGGTCTTCAAGTTCCTTCACAAATATCTTTTGAAGTAAATATTTCTTCTGATTTAGCAATTTCAAGAGTATTAGATACTCCTACTGTTGGAAATTATAATAGTGATAGTGAATACGTAATTGCAGAGCTTCCTTATTCATATGATGGTAATAAAAATGGTAATTCTGGTATTGAAAAAGTAAATGATAATACATACAAAATAACAATAAAAAATTTAATGTATCATGATAAAACAATTAATTTAGGTACAGAAGATAAGCCGGTTAATGTAAATTATGTATCAACAAAACAATTAATTATTAATACTGAAAGAACAGATTTTACAAATAAGAGTAATATTAATTATACAATATCAGCAAATGGTGAGAGTATAACTATGTTAGATAATTATGTCCCTTTTGTAGGGGATTATCTATCAAAAGTTGATTTTATTAATTCAAATAATATTCAAACATCTGAAATAACAGATAAACCAGTTACTACATTACCAAATTCTGCATTTTATAACTATAATGAAGAATTTTATATACAAGATACAATAAATTATGGGCTTAATGTAGGTGATGATTTACCAAATGGAATCACAAACTATTTAAAAATAGATAATACAGCAATAAAAATTATAAATATAAATAATTTATCAGATGAAAGTAAAGATTATTATATTAACTTTAGTGATAAGGATAAAAATCATCAATATACATTAAATTATGGTATCGGTGAATGGAGTTCAAATTATTTTAAAGTTAAAAGTGATGCACCAAGCTATTGTCCAACTAATTTATCAAAATTATCAAAAGAAGAATTAATGAATTATTATGGCGGACCATGTATAGAAGAAAATTCATCTGTTAAATGGTATGAATCAATAAATGAAGCAACAGCTGTAAATAGCAGTAATAGTGATAAAATAATTCTTATTAGATTAAATGTTTCAAGTACATACAAAACAGGTGTTACAACAACTCTTAGATTTAAAGCACAAGTTAAAAATAACACAAATTTAGTTGGTAATTCATATCAAGTTGTCTCACGTGGATTTACAGACTGGGAACAAGATGGTAATAAAGAAAGATTTTATATGTATGAATCAGGAAAAAATGTAATACCAGTTAATTTGTCTAAACAAACAAGTGATATGTCTTATAGCAAAACATTATATGATAATGCAATGTATAAAGTATCAAAAGAAGAAAGCCCAAAAAGTAAATATGGTAATAGTATTATTGTAACAGGATTAAAAGCATCAATAGATGATATAACAGTTCTTGATAAAAATAATTCAGAGAAAAATGAAATATATTCTGGACAAAATGACCCAATGGAAATTCAAATAAGACCAGTAATATATAAATCAGATATGAATGCTGAAATATCAGGTGCTACAGTAAGTGTTACACTTCCAACATCTATGACAGTTGCAGTATTAAAGGGAGATAAAAAACCGATAGGTAATGCTTATAAAACTACAGATGCTAATGGTAAAAGTTATTTAACATATGCATATAGCTATAGTGCAGAGGAAATAAAAAAAGAAGGTGTTTCTGCCGCAGGGACTATACCAGTATTAAAAATTCATGCTTATGTAGCTATTAATACTTTGGATAATACTGCTGCTAATATAAAAGCGGTAATAACAGGTAAGGTAAAACCTAATACAAATGCAACACTTGAAATTCCAGCAAATACACCAGAAAGTTTAAGAACAAATACAAAAGAAATAATTTTAAGAAATACAAATGATATTACAGCACTTGGTTCTGCTGGTTTAAATTATATCGAGACAAATGGAAGTTATGGTTATAATATGAAGGCTACAAATCTTGTAGCAGATAATGCCAACTTAGAATTATTAAATATACTTCCTTATAATGGTGATGGTGTTGGTTCATCATATGGATCAACTTATAGTGGAACTATTGGTGTTTCTATATATAATACATTACCAGCAGGTTATGAAGCATATTATACAAAGGATAATCCTAAAGCAATATTAAATAATGAAATGAAAAATTCAAATTCCGTTAATTGGACAAAATGGACAAACTATACTTTTGTAACTAATGATGTTACTGCAATAAAAATTGTTTCATCAAATCCAATTCAAAAGGGAAGTTATTTTGCAGGTGAAACCGGAATAAATATTGTAATAACAACAAAAGGTAACAAAGAATTAGATACATATAATAATAATTTCTATATGTTACATAAAAATAGTTTAATTTGTAAGGATGAAGATGCAAATGAAAATGAATGTACATCTACTGAAATAGGTACAAGAGTATATAGCTCAAATGTTTCAACAGTTTCTGTATATAATAGAACAATATCAGGTTATGTATTTGAAGATCAAAATTATGATGGAATATATTCTAATAAAGAACCAAGATTATCAGATATTATAGTTCAATTATATAAAGCATCTTCAAATGTAACAGATTATAAAAAGCCATTAGAAGTTATAAGTGATAGTGATGAATTAGTTGAAGAAACTGTAACAAATTTAAAAGGTGCTTATAAATTTAAAGCATTAACATCTGGTAATTATTATGTTAAATATACATTTGATTGTGATAAATATACTGTAACAGAAAAAAATAAACAAGATCCTACAGGTAAAGGAGATTTATCTTTAGTAGATTCTGATGCAGATATGTTAAACGATGGAACTTGTTCAGCTGTGTCTAATATAGTTAAGTTAGATAATGATATAGTTGCGGCATCAAATATCGATTTAGGTTTAAGAGTAAGACAAGATTTTGATATTAAAATGAATAAATATATAACAAATGTAACAGTAACATCTAATAAAGGTGTTCAATCATATGATTATGAAAAACAAAATAAAGTTAAAATAGATGTTAAAAACTTAAAAAATACATCATTTAGAGTAAGTTACTTAATTGAACTTGAAAACTCAAGATATTTTCCAGGTACAATCGGAAATATTATAGAAACAATACCAGAAGGTATGACATTTAATCCAAATCTACCAGAAAATGATGGATGGTATGAAAGTGAAGGTAATTTATATTATAAAGACCTTAATAAAACAATGATTATGCCTGGTGAAAAATATTATATAACAATTGTATTAGATTTAGTTACAAATAATGGTGGAGATTATATAAATTTTGTTGCAGCAACAGATTTAAAAATAAAGCCAATTATTACTAATTTCTTAGAAACAGTTGATGATGATGAATATACAATTATAGATAATGAAGTCACAGAAGATGAAATGGAAGAAGGAGGATATGACAATGAATAAAAAATTAAGATTATTTATTATATTATTTATTTCAATTATTATCTTCTTTCCATTTAAAAATGTTTCAGCATGGGAATATAATACAAAATGGGTTAAATTATCAACATTTACTACTGCACCTGGTGGTGTATATAATATAAGTGGTACTGTTTCACATAAATTTTATCAATATACATGGCTTAATATACATGAAGTTTATCAAGGAAATGACTATTATCATGGTTACTGTTTACATGCCGGAAAGTTTGTTGACAATGTTGGATCAATAGTTTATGAACATAGTGGTTTTGGAGATTTATATAGTACAACAACAGGACAAACACTATCTGCATCACAGCAAGAACTATTAAAAAATATATTAGCGAGTGGATATCAAAACGGAAATAGAGATATCATTGGTTCTATTGTAGTTCCTTCATCAACTAAATATTCTTCATGTGTTGATGCAAATGTATGTAGAAAGGTATTGGTAACACAAATACTCGTATGGGAAGTAATGGAAAATGCTAGACATAATTATAATTATGATCCACAAAATGGTGTACCTAATAATACATATAATTACGTTTCAAGTGATCCTGCTCTTCTATCAATATATAAGAATATTCTAGATCAAGCTCGTGATTTATCAGGAGAAGGTAATGTTCCAGCAGCATTTGGACAAACATTTACTTTATCTTGGAATGATTCGACTAAACAATATGAATCAGAAGGTATTGATGTTGGTTCATACAATATAGATATATCATCACTTCCAAGTGGTGTATCAATATCTGATAAAAATGGTGGTAAAGTTCAATTTTATTCAAAAAATACAATTGAAAATCCTGCAAGTATAAAATTTAAATTATTAAAAGGTACTACAGTTGCAGGTAGTTCATCATTTAGATGGTTTAGATTTGCTACTGCTGGATTACAAGATGTATTAATGGGTAACTATCAAAAAGTATTTGAAAGATCATTAAAAATAAAAACAGAGGAAGGCAAATTTAAAGTTGTAAAAAAGGATAAAGATACAGGAACAGATTTAAAGGGAGCAAAATTTAATGTGTTTAAATGTACTAATACAACTGGAGATTGTGACTTAAAAAATGTTGCTTATACAATTGATTTATCAAATAATTCTACTTCTAAAGAATATAAATTATTAAAAACAGGTTATTATTTATTTAGAGAAACACAAACACCACCAGGATATGAAAAAATAGGAGATTTTTATGTTCTATTTAGTATAAAAAATGGTAAAACAGTTGTAAGTGTTCCTGAAGCTAATAAAAGCAGTGTAAAACCTGGCTCTGAAAATGAGATAGCACTTGTAAATATTTATAATGAAAGTAAAAAATATTCTATTAATAAAATTGATGGAACAACTAAGGAAGTAGTAAAGGGAACTCATTTTAGAATAAAAGATTCTAATGGTAATTATATTAAATTTAAAAAATTAAATAGTGGAAGTTATGTTTATTCATCTAGTGGAGATGTAAATACATTATATGATGTAAATAAAAGTACATATGTATTTGCACTTTTACCTAAAGGTGAATATATAATTGAAGAAACAGGAGTTGTATATCCATATACACTTTCTAGTACCAAAGAAGAAAGAGAAACAAAAATAAAAATAGATACTAATTATGATTTATTCGTATATAATTATACTACTAAAAAATATGAAAGAGCATCAAATGCATCTGTAACTGTTAATAATTATAAAACAAAGGTTGAGATTATTAAAAAAGGTAAGAATAATGTAAAATTACCGGGTGTAACTTTTGAATTATATAACAGTGATAAGTCAAAGCAAATTAATTTGACTAAAACAGGTGAAGGAATATATCAATATCCAGAAGGTGGAACAGGAACACCAATTCAATTAATTACAAATGCATCTGGTAAAATAACAATTAATTATTTACCAGTTGGGACATATTATTTAAAAGAAGTTAAAACTGTGGATGGATATGTGATTGATCCAACTGTTGAATGGAAAGAAATTAAAGTTGTAGTAACAAGAAGTGGTCAAACATCTCCAGCTCAGATATTAGAGTGGCCAAATGCAAAAGGAGAGTTCTGTTTCTATAAAATAGATGAAGATGGTAACTATTTAACTGATGGTAAGTTTAAAATACAAGTATATAATGAAAAAAATTCAACATATGAAGATGTATCATTAATATTCCATGAAAAGGAAAATAATTATACATTTGATAAAACTGGTAAAAGTGATATATATACATTTTCACCAGTTGCGAATGGTGAAACTTGCTTTGTAGATGTAAATGCTAAAGGAAAGTACAGAGTGGTTGAAATAGAAGCACCAGAAGGATTTGTACTTCCAAAGGTAAGTGAAACAAATGCTGATTTTGTTGTTAATGAAAATGGATATGTAGTTGGAACAACAACAATTATTAATAAAAAAGTTACTGTTGGTGAAGGTGCTGAAGCGCAAGCAGAATTAATTATTAATATTTCAACAGGACAACAAAGAATTAGATATGCTATTATAATAACAGTATTAGTTGTAGCAATTGCAGGATTAATAATTTTAAACAAAAAAATGGGTAAAAAATAATTACTCATTTTTTTATTTTTTTGAATAAAAATTTGGAATTTAATCAAAATATAAAAAGAAGGAGGATTTTTATGAAAAAAGTATTTTTAGCATTATTTGTAATTCTTTTATCTGCATGTACATTAGGTGCTGCTACTACACCAAAACAAAAGGTATCAGAATTTTTAGATAAATATAAAAATGAAAATTCTGATATTATAGAAGATTTAGTAAATACAATTAAAAATGATATAAAAGTAGCAGATCATCAAGAAAGATATAAAACTCTTATGACTAAACAATATAAAAATATGAAATATGAGATTAAAGATGAAATAATTGAGGATAATAATGCTGTTGTAGAAGCAGAAATAACAGTATATGATTATGGATCAGCTATAAAAAAAGCAAATGAATATTTAAATTCACATCCTGATGAATTTAAAAAAGAAGATAAAACAACTGCTAAAGAAGAAGATACTGTAACTACTAATGAAAAATCAGATGAAACAGATAATATTACAGCTACTGATTATGATGAAGATAAATTTATGGAATATAAAATATCTGAAATGGAAAAAGTAACAGATACAGTAAAATATACTATTGAATTTACTTTAACAAAAGTAAATGGTGAATGGCAATTAGATCAATTAAGCAATAGTGATATTGAAAAATTACATGGAATATATACTTCATAAGACTATTTATAGTCTTTTTTTCATATAGTTTATTAGAGGTATAAATATGAAGAAATTTATAGTTTTTTTAATTACATTTTTTATAGGTTTAAATACTTGTTTCGCTATATCAGTACCAAGTAATAATGCTATACTTATTGATCAAGATTCAGGCAGAATATTATTTTCTAAAAATATTAATGAAAAACATTTAATTGCGAGTACTACAAAAATAATGACGGCAGTGCTTGCAATTGAATCTGGTAAACTAGATGATATGGTTACTATTAATGAAAGTATATTAAAATCACATGGTTCTGGTATATATATTAAAGAAGGAGAAAAAATAAGCCTTAGAAATTTAGTATATGGACTACTTCTTAGAAGTGGGAATGATGCTGCACTTGCTATTGAAGATTATTTAGGTGGTCATGATAAATTTGTTAATAAAATGAATGAAAAAGCAGGAGAAATTGGTATGAAAAATACTGTATTTAATAATCCATCTGGTCTTGATGATGATGAAACTGGTAATTATTCAACTTGCTATGATATGGCACTTTTAATGAAATATGCAAATAATTTATATGATTTTAAGGAAATAGATAGTACTAAAAAAATAATGGTTGAGACAAATGCAAATGTATATTCATGGACTAATAAAAATAAGTTATTATTCTCATATAAATATGCAACAGGTGGTAAAACAGGTTATACAGTAAAAGCTAAAAGAACACTTGTAACAAGCGCAACTAAAAGAGATGTTAATTTAATTGCAGTTACATTTAATGATAGAGATGATTTTAATACACATAAAAAATTATATGAATATGGGTTTGCTAATTATAGTAATTATTTGATTATAAATAAGGACAAAATAAGGATAAAGTCTAAAAAATATAAAAATTTATATGTAAAGAGTAATTATTATTATCTAATGAAAAATAATGAAAGAGATAATATTAATACTAATGTAATTATGTATAATAAAAAAGATAGAATTGATGGTTCAGTTGGTTATATTGAAGTATTCTATAAAAATAATAGTGTTCATAAAGAACCAATATATGTAAGATAAAAGTTATTCAATTAAAGTGGATAACTTTTTTTTTGTAAAATCTGTTGGAAATTTTATGTATATTTTACAAAAAAGTTATTTCATGATAGAATGTAACTTATATGGAGGCAATAAAAAATGTCAAAAAATGATATAGAGAAAAAAATAAGTATTTTCTTTAGAACTGCATTTAAATATTATGGTAAAGAAATTGGTTTAACATCGAATCAACCATTTTTTATTAATCAATTATGTAATCCAGAAAAAGAACAATATGGTGAATATAATTATATGATACAATATGGCTTTCCACAATCTGGCTGTGTTAGCTTAAAATTTCAATATTCTCAAGAAGAAAAAAGTTTTACTATAAACGAGGTATCCGTTTATGCACCACCAGCTGAAGAAAATATAATAATGGCAAATTTTGCTACACCATTACAGGATGGTCCTATTGGTGTGGATATAAATTTTGGAATGGATATGGGTACAAAAAGTCATACAAGTATTGATGAAATAGAGGAAAATCCAAATGCATTAAAAATGATAGAACTTGCGACGTCAGATTTAAGTAAAGCACAAATTTTAGGTAAATGTATGTTAGAAGTACCTGAGGGAAGCGATATGATTCCTTGTTGTGATAGTGTACATATTTCTAATAAAAAAGGAAGAACAAAAATATAATGATTTGATATCTTCCTTTTTTATTATAGATTTATTCTTAATATTTTTGTAACATTTGCTAATTTTATCTATTCATGGTATACTTTTTTAGCAAGGAGGTATTCTTATGGTTAGATTACAAAAGGCAATTGCGGATTCAGGTTTTTGTTCTAGAAGAAAAGCAGAAGAATATATAGTAAAGGGAAAAGTATTTGTTAATGGTGAGAGAATTACTGAATTAGGATCAAAAGTAGAAGGTAATGAAGAAATTATTGTAGACGGGAATGCTATATCAAAGCAAGATAAAGAGTATTATATTTTATATAAACCAAGAGGAGTAATATCATCTACAAAAGATGATAAAGGAAGAAAAACAGTAGTAGATTTCTTTAGTTCAAATAAAAGACTTTATCCAGTTGGAAGACTTGATTATGATACAACAGGTATTATACTTTTAACTAATGATGGTGAATTTGCTAATATGATGCTTCATCCAAAAAATAAAATTCCTAAAGTTTATATTGCAAAACTAGAAGGAATTATAGATGGTTATTCAATTAAAAAAATAAAAAGTGGAATAGTAATAGATGGTATAAAATGTATTCCTGATAGAGTAAAATTAAAAAGTGCTGATAAAAAGAGTAATACATGTATTGTTGAAATAACTATTCATGATGGAAGAAATCATGAGGTTAAGAGAATATTTGAAAGTGCCGGATATAATGTTATTAAATTAAAAAGAGAGTCAATCGCATTTTTAACTCTTCAAGGTTTATCATCTGGTGAATTTAGAAAACTTACTATAAAAGAAGTAAAACAATTATATGCATATACTAATGACATAAAACGTAAATAAGTTTTATGTTTTTTATTTTGTAAGTGTTGTTCCAGGATAATAATGAGCTAAAATATCTTTATAACTATATCCAGCATTTGCCATACCGTTTGCGCCATATTGACTCATACCTACACCATGACCATATCCTCTAGTTGTAATATTTGCATTATTATCACTAATACTAATATCGAAGTCAGCACTTCTAAGACCCAATAGTTCTCTTACTTTTTTACCAGAAAAATTATTTCCATTAATATTAATTTCTTTTATGTTGCCTCCATCTGTATAACTAAGAATACTTATTACAGAATCATTATTTAAACTTAATCCAAGTTTATTTGATATTGTATCAAGTGGCATATTTATTGTTCTTAAATAACTTGATGCATTTTTATCATATTCGGATGATACTGAAATAAGATATGGATAATAATTTCCAAATACATCAAGGGATGATTCTGTCTTACCATTATTTGTAGAGTGATATAATGCTTCAATATAATTTCCATTGTAACTTAAATATTCTTCATTTGTATTTTCCACAGCATTTTTAATTTTATTATAATATGTATTAAAACTATTTCCCCATTTATTTTTCATTTGATCTATGTCAATGTAACTTTGAGTACTTACTGTATCCGTTAATTTTTTTCCAGTTTGTTTTGCTTTTAATGCATATGTTCTAGCAAGTACACTTTGTGCCTTTAATGCTTCAAAATTAAATGATGCTGGCATCTCAGATGATACAACTCCTATTAAATAATCAGTCATATTAAGGTTAATTACGCTTCCATTTGACCTATAAACAGTAATTTCTGACACACTAGAATTAGTTGAGTTATTAGTACTTGTATTATCTACATTAGTATATTCTGTATTTACAGATTTTTCTACATTATTGTTAATGATTTGACCATTATTTACATTTTTTGCAGTTTCGTTTACATCATTGTTTACTGATATATTGTCATCTTTTTTTTCGTTATCATAATGTGTAATATATGGAATACTTGTATCAATATTTGGAACATATTTCATAGATACTTTATTATTAAAATTATTATTTGTTAGTATAATACTTCCAATTATTACTCCAGAACATGTAAGAACAATTTTATTAAAATTTATTTTTAAATTATTTAAAAATTTCTTTAGTTCATTTTTAAAACTTGTTTTAGTATTTCTAAAGTTCCCAAAATCATAATTAATATTTAAATCTATATAAAGTGTTTCATTTTTTACTATATAACTATCAAACATATTTATCACCATTACTAATTTGAACACTTTTTTCTTTTAAATACTTGTTATTTAACAAATTATATGTTATATTAATATAGTAATTTTTATGGCGGAATTGGTGAAGTGGTTAACACGGCAGATTGTGGCTCTGTTATGCAAGGGTTCGACTCCCTTATTTCGCCCCATTTAAGAAGTTTTGCTCATAAATTGAGCTTTGATAAAAACTAATCTAAAATAGATTAGTTTTAAAATATATTATATATTTTTTAACTAGTAGTATCTATTTTTACTACTAGTTTTTTAATAATTAAGAAATTTAGTGATAAATGCTTGTAATAAATTGGAAACAAATATATGAATATGATTTAAATAATAATAAACAGTGGATTTTAATTCTTTATAATATACTACAAAATCATTATGTTGGAATACCTGTTTATAATGAGAAAGAAAAAAATAGTATTTATTTGAAATCAATAAATACATAGTATTAGATAAAATAAATGATTATAATCGTTCTAATATTAAAAGGTGCATTTATATTAAAGGTAAACCTATTAAAATAACTAATAAGGAATTTGATAATATATTATTAAAATCTAAAATTAATTTCTTAAACTATGTTAAAGATAATACAAATAATGATCCAGATGGCATATTATATAACAAATGGTGCAAAGACAAATTAAAACTTATTAATAAAAGTGATAATAACATCGTTAATATAAAAGTTGCTGCAATTTATTGGATTGATTTAGGTTATAATATTGGTAGCGAATTAAGAAAATTAAGACCTGCAATATTATGGAGAAGTTCATCTAATAAAAAAATGTGGACTGTTTTACCATTTACTTCAAAACATAAAGATGATAACTATTATTTTCATTATGATTTATTAAATGAAAAACTTGGAACAGTAAGAATAGAGAATTTAATAAATATTAGTTCAAATAGAATTAGGAAACCATATTATTTAAATAATAAAATTGCTACTATTACTAAAAAAGATAATGATGCTATTTTAAAAATAATAAAAAAATATTATACTTTTGAGAAAATAAATGAAACCAATGTAATGACTTAAGTATTTTAAATGTTATAATTAAAGTACTTTAGATTGTTGCAGGTGTATTTATACACTTGGTAGAGGTATTTCAAAAGGAAGAGTTTATCTCTTCCTTTTGCTTTGGATATAAATAAAAAGTGGTTTTAAATGCCACTTTTATTTTTTCTTATTCTGCTTTAGAAATAGTTGCTCTACTTAATTTTAAGTATTGACCATTAGATAAGTTAATAGAAGCTCTACCATTAAAGTTATCATTATCAACAATATCACTAGCACTTACAGGGCCAGTCATTATTGACCAATACCCACTACCAATGCTTTCAACTACGTAACTTCCTGGATCAATATCAACTCCAACTTTATAGTATCCACCTTGATTCCAATTACTTTGATTATTCAATATTTCATAAATCTCTTTAGCACCTTTAACACCAAGTTTTTCAAATGCCGAAACATTTATTAAAACTCCTCTTGTTTCAAGATTACCAACTGAATGAACTTTTACATATCCAAAGCTATCAAAGTTTTCATTATCTACTATATTTCCAGCTCCATCTTTTTCACAATAATAAGAACCACTTCCACTAAATTTAACAAAAGCATATTCTCCAGCAGGAATATCTCCTTGAATATAACTTCCTGTATCAAATGCTAGTTTTTCATCAAATAGTGCTGATATTTTTATTATCATTTTTTCTGATTCAGTTAATTCTTTTGTTTCTTGTTTTTTAGTTGAAGAAGAATTAGAAGAGTTTGAACTAGAATTATTATTGCTATAGTTATCATCGTTAGAAGATGATGAACCACAACCAGTAATAGTGAATACCATTAATAATATTAGAGCAACAGATAAGATTTTTTTCTTCACAAGAACACTCCTTTCATTTTTATTATATCATATAAACTTCGAACAGACGACATATTTTTTAAACTTTTTATGAAATAATTTTACTAGAGAGGAAGTGAGGTACTTTGACTAGTAGATATTCTAAAGAACAGTTATCATTAATTGTTAGAAAAAATATAAAGAAATATCGTTTAATGAGAAAGTACACACTTCAAGAACTTGCAGATTTAACTGGACTTACTCATGGCTATGTTAGAGATTTAGAGTGCTTATCAATAGATAAAACACCATTACTAGAAACAATAGGAAAATTTGCCGATGCTTTAGAAATAGATATTAGGCAATTATTTGATGATTCAAATTAGTACAAAACTATTTCTTATTTTTTAAAATATGGTATAATTAAGATAGATTTCGTATCATTCAATAGAATGATACTTTTTTGTTGGGAGGTTTTAAAATGAGTAATACTAATAATGATGTTACTATTGGTGGTAAGTGGAAAATACTAGATAAACAATATCAAGGAGATTTAACTTTTAATAAAACAAATGGAATTATAATATTATCAATTTATTATAAAGATAATGAAGAATTTTTTGCTTGGATGGATAAACCAACAGAAATAACAACTATAACAGGAAAATTAAATCAAGAGATTAAATGTACTTTGGTAGATTGTCAGATTGTAAAAAGACATTCTGATGGTTTTGTTCGACATCATATAGTGATAGTTGCAAAAAATATGTTTATTAATATTTCTAAATCAGAAAAGTCAGATATTAAATTTAATGAAGTTCATTTTCAAATTCCAAATATAATTAAGTGGTCACAGTTAAGTGGTTTTGAGTATATGGATGATCCCTCTTATACATTTAAAATAGGATATAAATTTAAAGACACAATATCAGAAAAAATAGATGATAACACTACCATTAAGTTTGTTCCAGTATTTGGAAAATTTAATTTCGATATGCAAATTGAAAGTTTGGATATTTCACAACATGTCGAGGTGAGAATTAAAAAGAAAGAAGAAAAGTCATATGAAGAATTTTTTAAAGACTTTGATATGATTATGAACCTAATAACATTAGCAACAGGTTTAAAAATTAATGTTTCATTAGTACAAGGTATTAATTATAAAAAATATACTGCTAAAGTTGGTAAAAAATATAATTATATAAAATATGAAATAATAAAAAACACAATGAACAATTTATCAACTAGTAATCCCGATAAACAAGGAAGTATTAGAAACTTTTTATTTAATCTTCAAGAATTTGCATCTACGGATAAATTAAAAAAATGGTTTAATACATATCAAGATTATAATAATATTTATAATTTATATAACTTAGGAATTAATAATGATATTCCAGATGAGATAAAATTTTGTAATTTAATGCAAGCATTGGAATTAATGCATACAAAAAAATATAAAAAACCGGATAAGTTTTTTAAACATATTGAAGAAAAATTTGAGGATAATAAAGAAATAATTGATTTAATAGAAAAGAATCCAAATCAAGTTGACAATGGCTATATAATTTTAAAAAATCGCATTATTGATATCTTTATAAATGATTTTAAGCTTACAATTAAAGAAAACCTTATAGATAAAATTGATGACTTATCAACTAGATTTTCCGATACAAGAAATTACTATACACATTATGATGATGCAAAAAAAGATAAATGTCTTATTGGAAAAAATTTAAAATATGGTATATACATTCTTGACTATTTAGTATCTAATTATATTTTACAAAATTTAGGATTTAATATAGATGAGATTAATTCAAAAAAGGATTTAGTATTAAATGATATTCATAATGAAGAAATGATAGATAAGATTATTAAAAATGAAAGGATTAGTTAGTGTATGAAGCAATCAAACAATGAAGTTGTAATACCGCTATCTTTAATAATGGTTAAGTCTCAATGGTGGTTATCTGCACTAATTGAACAAATAAGCCGAGTAGAAAAAAATATGAATTCGCCTAAATATGAAGAGCAAGTACAAAGAATGGTTGATGATCATTTTTTGAAAGTAGCACTAAAAAAATTATGTGAATGGTTAACTGAATTTGATAAATATGTAGAGGAATTTGAAGATATATTAAAAAAATTAAAATCATTGTATGATATTAAATTGTTGAGAGATGTTTCTGAACACGAAGTTGATTATTATAAGCAAAATGGTAATAAGCAAAATAAATTTATTAATAAAGATTATAATCAATCCATAATAAGACCATTAATAATAAATGGTGTATATCATATTGGTGGAAAAATTAATATTAATGAATTGAAATCTATATTGGAAGAATTAGAAACAATATTAAACAATAATAACTATAATTTTAAATTTGAAGCAATATCTGTATTAGATAAATTAATGGAGGAACCAATGGCTTAAAAAGTCTTCCATTTATCAAAAAATATGGTATTATTATTTAAGTGATTAGTTGTTTATCAACTTTTACTTTGGGGTTTCAGATAACCTTTGTTATCGCCCCATTTAAGAAATAAATCCTTTTTAAGGATTTTATTTTTTTATATTATAAATTTTATTTTTATTTTGTATTAATTGTTGTATATTATTAGTGATAGTAGTAGAGGTTTTTATGAAAAAAAATAGAATTATTGTAGTATCTTTAATATCTGTTGGAATTTCTTTTGTATTGGGGATAAGTTTTTATTTAATATTTTGTAATAAGTTTTATGTTTCAGACTTTAAAAATGAAGTAGAAATTAATTATAAGGAAAAATTTAATCCAACTTTTGGAACTGTTAAATATGGTAATGTGTTTTTTAAGAAAGATGTAAATCATAATTATAAAGGAAATGTTGATATAAATAAACTTGGAAAATATCAAATAAAGTATTATTATACTTATAAAAAAAACAAATATATTTTGACTCAAACAGTTTATGTGAAAGATTTAGAGAAACCTGTTTTAAATATTGAAGGGGAAGAACTTAAATATTGTCCTAACGGAAAATTAAAAACATATAATTATAGCGCTAATGATAATGTTGATGGTGATATTACTTCAAAAGTTAAAGTTGAATTAAAAGATAATAATATTATTTTTAGTGTTGATGATAGTAGTGGTAATAATACTATTGCTAAAAGGAAAGCTGCATCTAATGATAATGAATCACCTAAGTTGACATTAAATGGTAATTAATATATAACAATTTATAAGGATACTTTTTATAAAGATCAAGGAGCGACTGCAGTTGATGATTGTGATGGTGATTTAACTAGTTCTATTAATGTTTATGGAAATGTTGATGTTTCAAAAGCAGGAACATATGTAATTAAATATTCTGTTAAAGACAGTAGTAATAATATGTCAACAATAGAAAGAAAAGTAACGGTAAAAGAAAGATATATCGCACCTCCTGTATCTGGTGGAAAAGTTGCATATCTTACATTTGATGATGGACCAGGTGAATATACTAATAAACTTCTTGATATATTAAAAAAATATAATGTTAAAGTAACATTTTTTGTGACAAATCAAAGTTATTCGATTGGTTATGACAGTGCAATTAAAAGAGCCTTTGATGAAGGACATACAATAGCACTCCATTCCTATACACATAATTATAGTTATATTTATGCATCTGAATCAAATTACTTTGAAGATTTAACAAATATACAAAATAAAGTTAAAAATATAACTGGTTATACAAGTACTATAATAAGATTTCCTGGTGGAAGTTCTAATACAGTAAGTAGATTTAATAGAGGAATTATGACAAGGCTTGCAAATGAAGTAACAAATAGGGGATTTACTTATGTAGATTGGAATGTTTCTAGTGGTGATGCTGGCGGAACAACTGATACATCAAAGGTATATGAAAATGTTATTAATGGTATAAACAGTCACAATGTTTCAGTAGTTCTTCAACATGATATAAAGGAATTCAGTGTAAATGCAGTAGAAGATATAGTAAAATATTGTATAAATAATGGGATAGAACTTCGCCCATTGACACCTAATGGTCCAACTGCTCATCATGGTATTAATAATTAATGATACTTTATAAATATTTATATTAAAAGGAGAATTATGAAAAATTTATTAATTGCTGGAGTCGCTAAATCAGGTAAATCAACAATATGTGAGAAAATTTGTGAAGAGGAAAAATATAATCACATTCCATTTGATTATATAACTGCTTCTATGAAGAGAAATTATCCAGAATGGGGAGTAAAAAGTGATGTAATAATTAATGATACAAGTAAAATATTATGTACACTTTTTAAAACAATAACGGATATTATTAATGATACAGATGAAAAATTTATCATTGACTGCGCTCATATATATCCACGTGATATAGTAAATAAATTAGATTTAAATAAATGGAAAATAATTTTTGTTGGGTATCCTAATATTGATATAGATGAAAAAGTTAAGAATATTAGAAAATATGATATCAACGGATGGACTACAAAAAAGAGTGATGATGAGTTAAAGGTAATAATAAATAAACTAAAAGATATAAGTAATATTATTAAACAAGAATGTGACAAGTATAATTTTACATTTATAGATACAAGTAATAACTTTGAATATGTTATAAATAATATATCTTTATAAAAAATAATTAACTTATGTTATATTTTATTAAAAATAGATGTGATTATTTAGTGGATATAACAAAAAAAGTTATAATTGATTCTTTTAAAGAACTTGCTAGTAAAAAGAATGTATCTGATATAACTGTAAAAGAAATAACTGATAAATGTGGACTTAAAAGACAAACATTTTATAATCATTTTAAGGATAAATATGATTTAATAAAATGGATATATTTAAATGAAGTTATTTTAAAAATAGAAAATGATGATGATTGGACAGAAAAATATAAAGAAATATTTAAGTATTTCATTGAGAATAGACAGATGGTATTAAATATTTATAATTGTGAAGCACAAAATTATCATTTTTAGAAGCATTAGAAGCACAAACAGAGTTGGATGAAAAATAAAAAAGTAAAAGTTCTTACAGTTGTAAGAATTTTTTTATGTTATAATATTTTTAGGAGGAATAGTTATGAAAAAGGAAAAAATAGATGCAAAAAAAGCAGTAACAACAGAACTTAGTGAATTTAAAAAATTTATATCAAGAGGTAACGTAGTTGATATGGCTGTTGGTGTTATCGTAGGTGGTGCTTTTGGTAAAATAGTAACAAGTCTTGTTAATGATATATTAATGCCTATAATAGGAGTATTACTTGGTGGACTTGATTTTACAGCGCTTACAATTAGAATAAATGATGCGGTTATTCATTATGGCTCATTTATTCAATCAATTGTTGACTTTCTAATTGTAGCTTTCTGTATATTTATTATGGTTAGATTATTTGAAAGATTTAAACATGAAGAAAAGAAAGAAGAAGTTAAAGTAAAATCTAATGAAGAGGTATTATTAGAAGAAATTAGAGATATATTAAAAAATAAATAGTATATAAAAACTGTAAGAAAAATTGTTCTTACAGTTCTTTTTTTAGTTCATTTAAATTTTCTATTGATAAACCTGTTGCTTTTGATATTTCTTCAAGTGGCATATTCATTGATAATAAGTTTTTAGCAGTTTGTTCTATACCTTGAGATATGCCTTCTTCTTTAGCCTCTGAAAGCAAACTATTTTGTATTTTCTTTTTGTCTTCTTCTTCACTCATATACTTTTGAAATTCTGGATCATCATTTACTATTGTTACATTTGTTATATATTTATCTACTATCTTATCTTTTGGCATACTCTTTAACTCCTTTTTATCTAAATCAAGCATTATCATATATTGATTCTTCTTGATTTCATCTTCATTTTTACTATACCAAATTTTATCATAATAATCCATATTTATTTCATATATTATGAAATTTTTAACATATAGTTCACCTTTTTCATTCATTATCTTATATATTTTCATTTCATCGTTATTCTTGCCGAGTCCCCATGTTAAATTAACTTGAATTATATCAGTATATTCATTATATGTATCTCCAACACTTGCATTAGACTGATATATATTACAAATATATGCAGTACTTCTAGTATGAAGATAATCCTTATTTTGTGAATTAATTTCTATTTCAATCTTTTTATTACCAGTATGAACTATTGCATCTACTCTTTTATCCTTAACATTTACATTACCACTTAATAATTCTGTTTTCTTAATTTCTAACTTATCAATTTTTATTTTAAGAATAAATTCTAGTAGTGCTTTTAGTAAATCACTATTATTAGGATTTAAGAAAACCTCTTTAAATGCACGATCATTTCTGCATGTGTAAAATTTTGCCATGTTTTTCCTCCTTTCACTAGGATAAGAATAATTTTGAACCTTATCAAAAAATATCCTCTCACTTGTTTTATTCTCTTTTTTTAGTTAAAACTCCCCTAAATATATAAAAATATATTAAAATTTTGTCTATTTTTTAACTTTATTAACAATTATATATATGTTTTATTTTTGCAACCTAAAATTTACAAAAAGCAACTCAAAATTTATAGATTGTAAAGCATAGTATGTGTTATAATAAGTTTGTCAGATAGGAGAAATATTATGATTAAATTAAAAAATGTATCAAAATTTTATTATAGTAAAGGTGTGATTGCTAGCGGATTTAATAAAATAAATCTTGAATTTAATATTGGTGAATTTGTTGCGATAACAGGTGAATCTGGAAGTGGTAAATCAACACTTTTAAATGTAATAAGTGGACTTGATACATATGAAGAAGGGGAAATGTATATTGATGGAAAAGAAACAAGTCATTATACAGAAAAAGATTTTGAAGATTATAGAAGAAAATACATAGGAAATATATTTCAAAACTTTAACTTAGTAAATAGTTATACAGTATATCAAAATATAGAACTTGTTTTACTTCTTAATGGTGAAAAGAAAAAGAATATAAAACCAAAAGTATTAGAATTAATTAAAAATGTTGGTTTATATAAATTTAGAAATACAAAAGTATCAAAGTTATCTGGTGGACAAAAGCAAAGAGTTGGTATAGCAAGAGCGCTTGCTAAAGATACACCTATAATAATTGCGGATGAACCAACTGGTAATCTTGATAAAAAATCTGCAGAAGAAATAATTAAACTTCTTAGTCAAATATCAAAAGATAAATTAGTAATAATAGTAACCCATAATTATGAACAAGTAGAAAAATATGTAACTAGAAAAATAAAAATGCATGATGGAAAAGTGTTAGAAGATAAGAAAATAAAAGATGCTAATCCAGCACCTGAAAATAGTAAAATAGATTATAAAAATATTACTTTTTTTAATAAATTAAGATTAGCACTTAGAAATACATTTAATATAATTCCAAAATTTATACTTATTTTCTTAATCTATCTATTTATGACAGTATCAGTAATTAGTGAGTATGCTGAAGAAGAAAAGAAAACATATGAAGCAAGTACACAAGGTAATAACTATATATTTAATAATACTAGTGATAAAAGAATAGTAATTAAGAAAAATGATAAAAGTGAATTTACAAGTGATGATTATGATAAAATAAGTAAACTTTCAAATGTTGATTATATAGTTAAAAATGATGTTCTTTTAGATTATAATGCAAGTTTTACAGACAATAAAAATTATTATATTTCACCTACTATAAATGAACTTAAAAATTTTAGAGGTAAAGTAGATCTTGGAAAAATGCCAGAAAATGATAATGAAGTCATATTAGAAGGAGATAAAGATGACTATTATATAAATGAAAGCATTTTAAATAAAGATATATATGCTCAAAACTATGATACAGGTGAAATAGATGAAAATAAAAAGATAAAAATAGTAGGTATTAAGTATGTTAAAAGTGCTTATGGAAATAGTGTTGTATATTTAAGCGATTCACTTTTAAATGATTACTTATATCAAATAAATCAGTCTTATAGTAAATTAAAAGTATTATTTCAAAATAAATATTATGATGAAAATACTGAAAATTTTAATATAAAAACAAATGATAATGTGCCAGTTAATAATGTATATATTTCAGCTGATTTAGAATATTCTTGTCCTAAAGAAAACTGTATAAATCAATCATTAAATATAGAGGCTAGTAATTTATATTACACTGAAAATTTATCATTAAATGTTAGTAAAGTTTATAATAAAAATAATATGAAAAAATTACTTGGTCTTGATTTTAAAGAAAATAATGGTAATATTTATATAAATTCTGAAGATTATAATAAATTATTTAATAAAGGAAATTACCAAAGCAGTGTATTTGTTAAAGATGTACATGATGTAAGAAATACAATATCTTCTCTTGAAGATGCTGGTTTTAAAACTTTATATGTAAAGGATACTTTAGTAACAGGTGGATATGAACAAGTTACTAAAATAATGGGAACAGTTACAAAAATAGTTTTAATAATAACAATATTCTTTATTTCATATTTTGTAATCAATATTATTTTGAAATCTAGAAATGAATATTTTGGAGTTATAAGAATGCTTGGTGCCACTAAAAAGGTTTCAAAAGAGTTACTTATAATTGAATTACTTACTGTTTCAAATTTGGCGTTCTTCTCATTTATGATATTTATCTATTTAAATAGTATACACATAATTAATCTTGAGTTTATAAATACAATACTTACTTATCTTAATTTTAAAGATTATGCAATTTTATATATTGTACTTATAATGATGTCATATTTAATTAGTCAAAAATTTTCAAAAAAATTATTCAAAAAAAGTGCGATAAGTACGATAAAAGAGGAGGTATAAAATATGATTACTTTAGAAAATGTTAATAAATATTTTAATAGGCATAAGAAAAATCAAGTACATGTAATTAATAATATATCTCTTAACCTAAAAAATAATGGATTAGTCGCATTTCTAGGACCATCTGGATGTGGTAAAACAACTCTACTTAATGTAATTGGTGGTCTTGATAAGATAAAAAGTGGTAAAATTTATATTGATAATAAAAAAATAAGTTCTAAATGTTCATATAAAGTAGATAAAATTAGAAATATAAATATTGGATATATATTTCAAGACTATAAATTAATAGATAATTTAAGTGTTTTTGATAATGTTGCTTTAGTTCTTACTATGATTGGTATAAAAGATAAAAAAGAGATTAAAAAAAGAGTAGAGTATGTTCTTGAAAAAGTAGGAATGGAAAGATATAAAAATAGACCATCATCAATGCTTTCAGGTGGTGAAAGACAAAGAGTCGCAGTTGCAAGAGCAATCGTAAAAGATCCAGATATAATCTTAGCGGATGAACCAACAGGAAATTTGGATAGCAAAAATTCACTTGAAATAATGAAAATAATAAAATCAATTTCAAAGGAAAGACTTGTTTTACTTGTAACTCATGAAGAGTCTTTAGCGAGATTTTATGCTGATAGAATAATTGAACTTAGTGATGGCAAGGCAGTAAAAGATTTTGAAAATACACAAAATGATGAATTAGATTACGAAATAGATAATAATATATATTTAAAAGATTTTGAAAAAATAGATGAGATAAAAAAAGATAATACAGATATAAATATATATAGAAATAATAATGATAATGTAAAAATAGATATAATTGTTAAAAATGGTAATATTTATTTAAGAAGTAATGAAAGTAAAAAGATAGAAGTAATTGATGATAATTCTAGTATAGAACTTATTGATGACCATTATAAAAGTATTGCTAAAGAAGATATAGATAAGTATAATTTTGATTTTAAAAATGTAATAAATAGTAACTTTAAAAAGAAATATTCGTCTATATTTAATCCTATTACTTTAATTAAAAATGGTTTTAAGAAAGTATTTGATTATCCTGTTTTAAAGAAAATATTATTACTTGGATTTTTTATAAGTGCAATGTTTATAATGTTTTCTATTAGTTCAATTTGTGCATTATTTAATATTAAAGATGAAAATTTTGTTAAATATAATAAAAACTATTTAATTGTTAATTTAAAGAAAATAAATGTAGATGATTATTTGTCATTTGAGCAAAAAGAAAATATAAATTATATTTTACCAGGCAATTCACTTGTAAGTATGAAAATTAATATAAATGATTATTATCAAACAAGTAAAATGGAAAACTCTATATCAGGTTCATTATCTTCTTATGAAATGATTAATAAAGATAATTTGATTTATGGTAGAATGCCAGAAAATGATACTGAAGTTGTAGTTGATAAAATGATTATAGATAATGCATTTGATAATGATTCATCACTTCAAATGGCAGGTATAACAGATTCAAGTAAATTACTTGATAGAACGTTATCAGTAAATTCATTACCTGATTTTAAAATAGTTGGTATATCTAATACTAGTAGTCCAACTATCTATACAGATAAATCAAAATTTTTGGATATAATATATAATTCTAGTAATACATCAAATAATATGTATTCTTCAGAAACAAAAGAAAATAATTTTATGAAGTATTCACTTTTTACTGATAAAATAGAACTTAAAAAAGGTAGAGCACCAGAAAATGATTATGAAACTATAGTAAATATATCTAATAAGGATGATATGCCTTTAAATAAAGAAATAAATGAAAAAATAAATGGAAGAAAATTAGTAGTTGTAGGATACTATGATTCAAAATATAACTATAATTATTATTTTGTTAATGATAATACTATAAAATATAATTTAATAAAAAATACATCTGATTTAACAATTTATTCATCTGATAAATCGAAAACTTTAGAAGAGTTTAGAAGTATGAATCTAAATATAAATGATAGTTATAATTACAGTAAAGATAAATATCTTGATGAAGTAAAAGATAATATAACAAGTACATTAATACTTTCTGGAATAATACTTGCAATATCACTTATAGAAATATTCTTTATGATTAGATCATCATTTATGTCTAGGATAAAAGAAATAGGTATTTATAGAGCAATAGGTGTTAAAAAGAGTGATATTTATAGAATGTTTTCATCTGAGATATTTGCAATTACAACAATTGCGGGTTTACCAGGAATAGTATTTATGGCTTACATACTTTATAATTTATCTAAAATAAAATATATAAGTGGTATGTTTTTGATTAATGCTAATATAATTATAATAACTATAGTTTGTACATATTTGTTTAATCTTATTATTGGTTTATTCCCAGTATTTAATGTGCTTAAGAAAAGACCTGCTGGAATATTATCAAGACATGATTTATAGAATATAAAAAAATTAAAAAAAGTACTTTACAAAAAATTAATATAATGCTATAATCCTATTTGCCCATAAATTTAGAAGTAATCCAATTTTAGGATTGCTTTATTTTTTTATAAAAAAGAAAGGAGAAGTTTATGAATAATATATTAATAAATGAAAGAGAAGTATCTGAATTAATGCTTAAATATAATTTTGCTCTTCAACTTCTTGAAACACAGTTTAATATACTTATAAAAGAATTTGAATTTAAAAATAAATATAACCCTGTTGAACATATGAAATCAAGACTTAAAACTGAAAAAAGTATTATTGATAAACTTAATAAAAAGGGTTATGAAGTAACTACTAAAAATATGATATCACATGTACATGATATAATTGGTATTAGAATAGTTTGCTCATTTCTAGATGATGTATATGATATTGTTGATATAATAAAAAGTTCAAAACAGTTTAAAATAAAAGAAGAAAAAGATTATATAAAAAATCCTAAATCAACTGGATATATGAGTTATCATTTAATTGTTTTAGTTCCAATATATTTAAATGAAACAGTTGAACATGTGGAAGCTGAAATTCAAATAAGAACAAGTGCGATGGATTTCTGGGCTAGTATTGATCACAAGGTACAATATAAATTTCCAAGTGAAATACCAGAAGAAGTAAAAAAAGAAATGTATAATTGTTCACTTGACATAAGAAAATTAGATGAAAAAATGCAACAATTAAATGAATTTGTTAATAAATATAATGAATAATATTGATTTTAGTTTTTATGTATGATATATTAAAATACTTTTCAAAAAAAGGTGGTGTTAAATATGTCATATGAAGCAGATCAAATTCAATCATTACGTATAGCTTTAAGAGATCTTCAAAAAGATGGCTTAGTTAGTGAACTTAGATTATTAAGAAAAGCTATTGAAGAACAAAATGAATTAAAAAAGCTTGAACTAGGATTAAATAAAAATAGTAAAAAAACTTGCAAATAAAAGTGCAGGTTTTCTTTTTTTGAAAAATGCTAGGTACATAATTGTTATTATTTTGTAAATATTATATAATGATATATAGTAGAGGTGTGATGAAATGGCAAAAGAAATAAGTAATAAAGAAATAAAAAAATTAGATGAATATTTTAGAGCGGCAAACTATTTATCAGCGTGTCAATTATATTTACTTGATAACCCACTTTTAGAAAGAAAATTAAAAAAAGAAGACTTAAAAGCAAATATAGTTGGACATTGGGGAACTGTTCCAGGACAAAACTTTATATATACACATTTAAATAGAATAATAAATAAATATGATTTAGATATGATTTATATATCAGGACCTGGTCATGGTGGGAATTCTATTGTATCAAATGTTTATTTAGAAGGTACCTATAGTGAAATTTATCCAAATATAACAGAGGATAAAGAAGGATTAAAAAAATTATTCAAACAATTTAGTTTTCCAGGAGGAATATCTAGTCACGTTGCTCCTGAAACACCAGGATCTATAAATGAAGGTGGAGAATTAGGATATAGTTTATCACATGCATTTGGTGCGGTATTAGATAATCCATCTTTAATCGCTGCGTGTGTAGTAGGTGATGGTGAAGCAGAAACAGGTCCACTTGCGACAAGTTGGCATTTAAATAAATTTTTAAATCCTAGAACAGATGGAATAGTATTACCAATACTTCATTTAAATGGATATAAAATTGCAAACCCTACAGTTCTTTCTAGAATTTCAAATGATGAACTTTTGAATTATTTTAAAGGTTGTGGATGGGATCCATATTATTTAGAGGGAAAAGATGAAATGGAACTTCATAAACAAATGGCACTTATTATGGATGAAATAGTTGAAAAACTTCAGATAATAAAAGCTGATGCTAAAAATGGAAGAATTAGAAGACCTGCTTATCCTATGCTTATACTTAGGACTCCAAAAGGATGGACAGGACCTAAAGTTGTAGAAGGAAAACAAATAGAAGGTACATTTAGGGCGCATCAAGTTCCAATTGTTGTAAATAGTACTAATGATAAAAACTTAGAATTATTAGAAGAATGGCTTAGAAGTTATAAACCAGAAGAGTTATTTGATAAAAATGGTGTTCTTAGAAAAGATTTAAAAGAATTAACTCCAAAAGGAAACAGAAGAATGGGTGCAAATATGCATACAAATGGTGGAAAGCTTTTAAAAGAACTTAGAACTCCTGGTTTTAAAAAATATGGTGTTGAGGTTAAAAAACATGGAAGTATAGTTGCTCAGGATATGATGGAATTAGGTAAATATGTAAGAGATTTACTTAAACTTAATGAAGAAGAAAGAAATTTTAGAATATTTGGACCAGATGAAGCACTTTCAAATAGATTAAATGCTATGTTTGAAGAAACAAATAGACAGTGGGTAAATAAGACATATGAAAACGATGAATTTTTAGGTGTTGATGGAAGAGTAATTGATTCATATTTATCAGAACACTTTTGTGAAGGTGCTTTAGAAGGATATATTTTAACAGGAAGACATGGTTTTATACATAGTTATGAAGCATTTGCTAGAATAATAGATTCAATGGTTTCACAACATGCAAAATGGTTAAAGGTAACAAAATCACTTTCTTGGAGAGAAGATATTTCATCACTTAACATAATTTTATCTTCTCATATTTGGCAACAAGATCATAATGGTTATACACATCAAGATCCAGGTTTCTTAAATCATTTAGTTACTAAAAAAGCAGATATTGTTAGAATGTATTTACCACCAGATGCTAATACATTAATTTCAACATTTGATCATATTATAAAAACTAAAAACTATATAAATGTAGTTGTAGCGTCAAAACATCCAAGATATCAATGGCTTTCTATGGATGAAGCAATTAAACATTGTACAAAAGGTATTGGAATATGGGACTGGGCTTCTAATGATGAAGGAAAGAGTCCCGATATAGTATTTGCGTGTGCAGGAGATACACCAACACTTGAAGTACTTGCGGCAACTTCTATATTAAATAAAGAAATGCCTAAGTTAAAAATTAGAGTGGTAAATGTAGTTGACTTAATGCGCCTTGAATCAAATGATAAACATCCACATGGATTAAATGATTCTGATTATGATGCAATATTTACTAAAAATAAACCAATAATATTTGCTTTCCATGGTTATCCATCTTTAATACATCAATTAACATATAATAGACATAATAAAAATATGCATGTACATGGATATCAAGAAGAAGGTACAATAACAACTCCATTTGATATGAGAGTACAAAATAAGATAGATAGATTTAATTTAATTATTGATGCACTTAAATATACTAAAGATTTAGATAAGTCATCTGAATTAATTGAGTGGTGCAAAAATAAATTAGTTGAACACAATGAATATATTTGTGAATATGGAAAAGACATGGACATTATAACTAATTGGAAATGGGAAAAAGATATATAAAAAAATAAAGTAAAAATTATACTTTATTTTTTTTGTTTTAAACTTAAGCTTTTATTACTATTATTTTTAATATTAATTAGTGCTTGTTTATAATATTTACTAAAAGCTTTAGCTTGTTCACTTAAATAAGATTCTTTATTTCCTGATATCATAATTGGATTACTAGTTTCAATTCTCATTATTTCTTCAGTCAACATTTTTATTTTTTGATAGTATTTGTCAGATTTTTTCTTATGAGTTTTTATATATTCTGGATTATCAGTTAGTATCATAGATACCATTAATTCTATATATTTTTTATCAAATATACATTCAACTTTATTTTTATTGTCATTTTTTTGCTCTGGTAATTCATGTGTCATAAAAATCCTTCCTTTCAAGTTTTAAAGTATATCATATATAAAAAAATATGTAAATTATTAAATAGAATATTTTTAAAATATGTTATAATGTTTATGGTGATACAATTTTGAAAAACAAGAGTTATATAATAAAATAATGGATACATTTTATGATGAGGAAAGATGTTGACTATTTATTTTTATTGATTAATGAAGGCACTAAAAGTGAAGATTTAAAGGTAAGAGAAATTTATCAAAATATTATAAATATAAAAAAGATAGAACCTCGTTTTCAATTATTTTTATCTGTAAAAACAGGTTCTTCATATATGCATCAATTTAAAGCACTTAATGTAATTAAAGTTTTGTTTGGTAATGAATGGTATAATGCCATGGAAGAAACAATTGAAAAAATATATAATTCTTTGAATGATGAAATGAATTTAAAAAAATAATGTTATTTTATTGACATTATTTTTTCTTCTGTATATAATTGTTATGCACCTAACAAAATAAGGAGTAAATATGGAAAAAAATAGAATTGCATATGAAATAATAACTCTAGATCATAATATACGAAGATTCTTAATAAATGAAGGTAAATGTACTCCTATTAAAAATATGCCAAGTCAAGTACAAATGAGAATTGTGCATTATTTAATACAAAATAAAGATACTGACATTTATCAAAGAGATTTAGAAAAAGTACTTAATCTTAGAAGATCTACAATATCTGGAATATTAAAAACTATGGAAAAACATAATATTATTATTAGGACGGATTCAAAGATAGATGCAAGAAGTAAAAAAATAGAATTATCTTCTACTTCTTTGAAATTTTATAATGAATCTAGAAAAGTATTTGAAAAAGTAAATTCTATATTAACTAAGGATATAGATACTGATGATTTAGAAATATTTTTTAAAGTGGCAAAAAAAATGAAAGAAAATTTAAATGAAGAGAAAGAGTGAGAAGTTATGTTAAAATTATTAAAAGAATTAAATAAAAAAGATTTGTTTTTTGCTTTTATAAGTTTTATTTTAATAATTGTTCAGGTATGGCTTGAACTTAAGATGCCAGATTATATGTCTGAAATAACTAAACTAGTTCAAACAAAGGGCGCTCTTATGAGTGATATATTAACTCAAGGAGGATATATGCTTCTTTGTGCATTTGGCAGTTTAGTTTCAGCAATTATTGTTGGATATTTAATATCAAATATTGCAGCATCATTTTCAATGAGAACAAGAAAAAGTTTATTTGAAAAAGTTGAAAACCTATCAATGGAAGAAGTTAAAAACTTTCAAGCGAGTAGTTTAATTACAAGAACAACAAATGATATTACACAAATCCAAATGTTTATTGCCATGGGACTTCAATTATTAATTAAGTCACCAATAACAGCAGTTTGGGCAGTAACAAAAATTTTAGGTAAGAACTTAACATGGAGTATGATAACTGCAATTGCAGTAGTTATATTACTAGTAACTATTTTAGTACTTATGATTATAGTAATGCCTAGATTTAAAATAGTACAAAACTTAATAGATAAAATAAATGGAGTAACAAGAGAAAACTTAACAGGTATAAGAGTAGTTCGTGCATTTAATGCTGAAAAATATCAAGAAGATAAGTTTGAAAAAGTAAATAATGATTTAACTAAAAATCAATTATTTAATCAAAAAGCTTTCTCAGTTATGCAACCAGTAATGTATCTTGTAATGTATTTTTTAACACTTTCAATATACTTTATAGGTGCTGGATTAATAGAAAGTGCTAATATGGCAGATAAAATATCATTATTTGGTGATATGGTTGTATTTAGTAGTTATGCAATGCAAGTAATTATGTCATTTTTAATGTTAGCAATGATATTTATGATGCTACCAAGAGCCAATGTATCAGCAAAGAGAGTTAATGAAGTGTTAGATACAGTAATTAGCGTAAAAGATGGTAAAGGAGCTAAAGCAAAAGAAGTTGGTACAGTTGAATTTAAAAATGTTTCATTTAAGTATCCAGATGCTGAAGAATATTTACTAGAAGATATATCATTTAAGGCAAAAAAAGGAGAAACAATCGCATTTATTGGATCAACTGGTAGTGGTAAATCAACACTTATTAACTTAATACCAAGATTTTATGATGCAACAAAAGGTGAAGTATTAGTTGATGGAGTAAATGTTAAAGAATATAAGTTAAAAGATTTATATAATAAACTTGGTTATATTCCACAAAGAGCAGTTATGTTTAATGGAACAGTATCAAGTAATATTGCTTATGGTGAAAATGGGAAAGGTGAAATAACAAAAGAAAAAATTAAAGATGCTGTAAAAGTTGCTCAAGCAGAAGAATTTGTTTCAAAAATGGAAAATGCATATGATGCACATATTGCACAAGGTGGAACTAATGTATCCGGTGGACAAAAACAAAGACTTTCAATCGCAAGAGCAATTGCAAGAGATCCAGAAATATATATATTCGACGATTCATTTTCAGCACTTGATTATAAAACAGATTCTGTTTTAAGAAAAGAACTTAAGAAATACACAAAAGATGCAACTATATTAATTGTGGCACAAAGAATTGGAACAATCATGAATGCAGATAAAATAATTGTTCTAGATAATGGTAAATGTGCTGGTATAGGAACACATAAGGAATTACTTAAAACATGTGATGTATATAAAGAAATCGCATTATCACAATTATCGAAGGAGGAACTTGAAAATGAATAATGAAGAAAATAACAATAGACCTCCAAGAAGAGGACCAGGTCATGGTCCAGGAGCAGTAGAAAAACCAAAAGATTTTAAAACATCAATATCAAAGTTATTTAAAAGTCTTGGTTCGTTTAAAATCTTTATTTTAGTTGCGTTAATTTTAGCGATGGGAGGGGCAATCTTATCACTTAGTGCACCAAATAAATTATCAGATTTAACAGATGAAATTCAAAAAGGAATTGTACTTAATACATCAAATTTAAAGAAATTAACTAATGATATAACAGATGAACTTAAAAGCGATGATTTAAAAAATAGATATAATGAAATACTAAATATAAAAATGGATAATGAAACAATTACAAAAATAATGTCATCAGATAATGTAAGCATGACTGATAAATTAAGTTTTCAAAATAATATTCAAAATATGAACAAAGAAAATATGATGAGCACTTTATTAGAATTACCTGATAGTATTCAAAATATTATTTTAGAAAATACAGAATATAAAGGTGAAGTAATAAGTACAGATGATAAAAGAAAATTACTTTCAATGATGACTAGTGGAATGGATGAAAAGTCATTAAATGATATTCCAGATTCAATAAAAAAAGTTTTATTAAGTAATAGTAAAATATCAGGTCAAACAATTACTTCAGAAGAAAAATTTGAGTTTTTAGAAAAAATGAGTGGTCTTGATAGTGATAAGGATGTAAAGAAAATATATTCTAAAGTTGATGAACTTCCTAAGAGTATAAAAACTATATTAAGTCCAAAAATGAATATGGATAAAATAAAAAGCATTTCACTTTTCCTTGTTATACTTTATGTATTAAGTGCTTTATTTACATTTATTCAATCTATATTAATGACTGATGTCGCAAACAAATTTGCAAAGAAATTAAGAAGTAATATATCTAAAAAGATAAACAAATTACCACTTAAATATTTCGATAAAAATTTATCTGGTGATATATTATCTAGAGTAACAAACGATGTTGATACAATTGCTCAAAGTATGAACCAATCACTTGCGTCATTAGTAAGTTCAGTTACACTTTTTATAGGTTCTATAATAATGATGTTTTATACAAACTATATAATGGCTTTAACTGCAATTTTATCTAGTTTGATTGGTTTTGTATTTATGATAAAAATACTTTCAAAATCACAAAAATATTTTACCGCAAGACAAGTTGAACTTGGTAAATTAAATGGTCATATTGAAGAAATATATTCTGGACTTAATGTTGTTAAAGTATACAATGGTAAGAATGAATCAGATAAAAAATTCGATGAATTAAATAAAAGTGTTTATGAATGTAATAGAAAAAGTCAATTTTTATCAGGACTAATGATGCCTATTATGAACTTTATTGGTAACTTTGGTTATGTTGCTGTATGTATAGTTGGAGCATTATTAGTATCAAAGGATATGATTACATTTGGTGTAATAATTGCATTTATCACATACGTAAGATTATTCACAAATCCACTTTCTCAAATTGCTCAAGGACTTACTTCACTTCAATCAACTGCGGCTGCATCAGAAAGAGTATTTGAATTTTTAGAAGAACCAGAACTTGAAAAAGAAAATGTAACTAAAATGTTAGATAAGGCTAAAGCAAAAGGAGAGGTAGAATTTAATCATGTTAAATTTGGTTATGATTCTGACAAGATAATTATTAGGGATTTTAATGCAAAAATAAAACCTGGACAAAAGGTCGCAATAGTTGGACCTACTGGTGCGGGTAAAACAACTATGGTAAATTTACTTATGAGATTTTATGAAATAAATAGTGGTGACATAAAAATTGATGGAGTTAACATAAAAGATTTATCTAGAGAAAATATACACGATTTATTTACTATGGTACTTCAAGATACTTGGCTTTTTAATGGTACTGTAAAAGAAAATATAGTATATAATAATGAAAATGTAACTGATGAAGAAGTTATTGATGTATGTAAAAAAGTTGGAGTACATCACTTTATTAAAACACTTCCAAATGGTTATGATTCTTATCTTTCTGATATTGATAGTGTTTCATCAGGACAAAGACAACTTCTAACAATTGCAAGAGGTATGATAGACCATAAACCATTATTAATACTTGATGAAGCAACAAGTAATGTTGATACAAGAACAGAAGAACTTGTTCAAAAAGCAATGGATAAATTATCAGAAGGTAAAACATCATTTATAATCGCACATAGATTATCAACAATAAAAAATGCTGATTTAATTCTTGTTATGAAGGATGGAAATATAATTGAACAAGGAAATCATGATGAATTAATTAAAGAAAATGGTTTCTATGCAAATCTATATAATTCACAATTTGACAAAGCCGAATAAGAGTATTAAAAATGCTCTTTTTTTGATATAATGTATTTAGGAGGTTAAAATGATGTATGATGTTGTTATAGTAGGTGCTGGACCTGCTGGATTATTTTGCGCATATGAACTTACACAAAAAAATCCAAATTTAAAAATATTAATGTTAGAAAAAGGTAGACTTGTTAAAAATAGAGTTTGTCCTATGAATAAAAATAAAACAGAATGTAAAAATTGTAACCCATGTAATATATTATCAGGTTATGGTGGGGCTGGAACTTTTTCTGATGGTAAATTAAATTTTATCCCTAAATTAGGAAAATCGGATTTATTTAGATATATGAAAGACGAAGAAGCATATAAATTGATAGATGAAACTGAAGAAATTTTTAATAAATTTCATATGGATGCAGAAGTTTTTCCTAGCAATATGGAAGAAGCAAAAGAAATACAAAAAAAGGTTACAAGATTAGGAGATAGACTACTTTTAATAAAGCAAAAACATTTAGGTAGTGATCATTTGCCTCAATATATTGAGGAATTTAGTAATTATTTAGAAGAAAAAGGCGTAACTATTAAAGAATGCACTAATGTTACTGATATAGAAAGTATAAAAGAAGATGAACATATAATTAGATATGAAGAATTAAAAGAAAAAAAAGAAGTAAAATCTAAAAATGTTGTAATCGCACCAGGTAGAACAGGTGCAAAATGGATACAAGAACTTGCTGATAAATATAATATTCCATATTTATCAAAGAGTATTGAAATTGGTGTTAGAGTTGAAGTTAGAAAAGAAGTACTTGAGGAAATATGTAGTGTTATATATGATCCAACAATATTTATAAAAACAAAAACATACAATGATGAAATAAGAACATTTTGTACAAATCCTGGAGGTTTTGTTGCTAAAGAAAATTACTATGGATATATATGTGTAAATGGGCATTCATTAAAAGATATCAAATCAAATAATTCGAATTTTGCATTTATTAGTAAAGTTAATTTAACAGAACCAGTTACAAATACAAGAGAATATGGTGAATCGATTGCTAAAATTGCAAATGTTTTAGGTGATTCAAAACCAATAATTCAAACACTTAGAGACTTGAAAAATGGTAGAAGAAGTAACTTTGGTAGAATAAATAAATCATTTATTACACCAACTTTAGAGGATTGTGTAGCAGGTGATTTAGCACTTGTACTTCCTCATAGAATAATAGTAAATATATTAGAAGGACTCGAAGAACTTGATAAAATAATTCCAGGTGTGAATAATGATGAAACACTTCTTTATGGACCAGAGATAAAGTTTTTTAGTAATGAAATAACAACAGATGATAATTTTAAGCTTGATAATTATAATGTATATTTTATAGGTGATGGTGCGGGTAAAGCAGGTAATATAGTTACAGCAGCTGCAACTGGACTTGTATCTGCTAGAGATATAATTAAAAGAACAGAGTAGTTCTTTTTTTTCTATATGAATAATGATATAATATTTTTTAAGGAAGTGGTATTCTTGGATTTAAATAAAAAGGTAGCTTTTGTAACTGGTGCGTCTATTGGACTTGGAAAAGGTTTAATAGAAGAGTTATCAAAAAATGGATGCAATGTAATAATTGGATATAATAAAAGTAAAGAAAAAGCAGAGTGGCTAAAAAAAAATATAGAAGAAAAATATAATGTAAAATCATTAAGTATTAAATGTGATGTAACAGATGAAAATTCTATAAAAAATACGATAACTTATATTGTGGATAACTTTGGTAAGATAGACATTGTTATAAATAATGCTGCTTATGCACAGGATAATTATATTTATGATAAAACAAAAGAAGAATTTATGAAAGTACTTGAAACAAATTTGGTTGGGCCTTTTCTTGTTTCAAAATATGCATATAAATATATGAATGATGGTATAATTGTTAATATCTCATCAAAAGATGCTGTTAGCACATATAATGATATAAGTATGGATTATTGTGCAAGTAAGGCTGGACTTAATTTATTAACTAAAACATTATCTATTGCACTAAAAAATGTTAAAGTAATTTCAGTTATGCCTGGATGGATTGATACAGAAAGCATAAGGGAGATGAACCCAGAATTTTTAGATAGTGAGCTTAAAAGAATAGGCCAAGAAAAATTATCCACAGTAGAGGATGTATCAAAGCAAATAATTAATATTATAAAAGATAAACAGATTAAAAGTGGCATGATAATAGAGTTGGAGGATTAGTATGGACGAAAAAATAATAAAATTAGTAAATGATTCAGAGAAAGAATTAGATAAAGAGTTTAAAAAAATAGATGAAATTTGTGAATATAATAGTTTGAAAGTTTTAAATGCTTTTTGGAACAATAAATTATCAGAAGCACATTTTTCACAAACAACAGGTTATGGATATGATGATATTGGTAGAGATGTAATAGAAAAGATATATGCTGAAATTTTTGGCGCAGAGGATGCTCTTGTTAGAAGTCAATTTATATCAGGTTCACATGCTCTTACAGTTGCTTTATTTGCGTATTTAAGACCAGGTGACACAATGCTTAGTATAAGTGGACTTCCTTACGATACACTTCATGAAGTTATAGGTATTGTTCCAAATGATAGCTCATTAAAATCATTTGGTGTAAATTATGAACAAATCGATTTAATTAATGATGATTTTGATTATGAAAAAATAGAAGAAAGATTAAACAAATCAAAAATAAAGTTAATTGAAATACAAAGATCAAAAGGATATTCTACAAGAAAAAGTATATCAAATTCAAAAATAAAAAAAGTAGTAGATTTAATTAGAAATTATGATAAAGACGTAATTATTATGGTTGATAATTGTTACTGTGAATTTGTAGATAAGGTTTCACCAATTGAAATGGGTGCGGATATAATAGTTGGTTCACTTATAAAGAATTTAGGTGGAGGAATTGCTCCTAATGGTGCTTATATCGTTGGTAAAAAAAGATTAGTAGATTTAGCGGGTGAAAGATTAACACTTCCAGGTGAAGGAAGGGAAGTAGGTCCAACACTTGGTATTAATAAACAAATTTTAGAGGGGTTATTTTTCTCACCAAGTGTGGTTGCATCAGCACTTAAAACTGCTGTACTTGCAAGTAAAGTATTAGAAGAATTAGGATATAAAGTAGAACCAAGATACAATGATGAAAGAGTAGATATTGTTCAAAATATTGAATTTGGAAAAGAAGAGGATTTAGTTAAGTATTGTCAAGGTATTCAAATGGCATCACCAGTAGACTCATTTGCTATTCCTATGCCATGGGATATGCCTGGGTATGAAGATAAAGTAATAATGGCGGCTGGTACATTTACACAAGGTTCTTCAATAGAACTTTCTTGTGACGGTCCAATTAGAAAACCCTATATTGCATATATGCAAGGTTCTTTAACTTATGAATATGGAAAAATTGCTATAATAAAAGCAGTTTCTAATTTGACAAAATAGATAATATAATCTATACTAAACTGCCAATAATTGTTAATTGGTGGTGAAAAAATGGAAAGTTGTAATTATAATAAAAAATTTAGACAATCTGTGAATAAAATAAATGAAGTAGCCGAGAAAAAATTAGGATTTACTTCATCTGATAATTTTGTAATTGTACCAAAACTTGAAGTATCTAGCGAATATGCAAAAGTTATTAATAATGTTCAAAAAATGGTATGTTATAGTGATTTATATACGTGGCTCGCTTTTAATAAAAAGTGTAATGCTATTACTTATGATAATGAAGAAAAATTGGAAATGTTAAAAAATATTAATTCCTTTGACGAATGGGAACAAATGTATAATCAATCAATAAAATTATGTTATGAAACAATGAAACAAATTTTAAACTTTTATAATTCAAGCGCATTTCATAAAATATTAAGAATTAAGTGTTTATCAGAGGATGATATAGAGCAAATAGAAAAAATAAATACTATTTTTTACCAGGATTTAGAAGAATATACAGTAAATGTTGATATTGATTATATAACTAATAAAATGTTAAAAATGATAAATTCAGAAAAACATACAAAAGATCAAATATTAAATGAATCGACAGAATTTATTAGTATACTTGGAAAAATTGATAAAAGATTATATAAAAAGATAATGTTAGAATTATTAAAGCGTGATATACTAGTTTCAAATTATGTTCAAATATATGAAAATAATGAATTAGGTGAAAATTTAAAGGGTATATTAGCAAAGTTACAATTATATGAAAATAGCGATATAAAAAAATATGTTGATGAAATAAAATTTCAACACCTAAAGAGTTTATTATATAGTTCTATTTTTTATTCGGAAAATAAGGAAGAAATAGATGCAAAAGTTATTTTAAAAGAAAATACGAAAATTTTAGAAAAAATAAAAGTGGAATTAAAGGATAAATAATATGTATAATGATGAAGAAATAAATAAAATTGCAATAAAAACAATTTATGATAATAAACTTAATAAAATAAGCGATAACCTATATTTATCGAATAGGCAGATAGAAATTTTGAAAAGATATGAAATTGATTATAAAAAATTTAATGATATAAAACCTTTAATGTACGAAGTAGAAACAGTACTTGAAGAAGTTTATGATGCTGATGACTTACAAGAACTTTCAATTGAACTTTCTGAATTTAATTATTATCATAATACAAATAAATAGGAATTAATTTCCTTTTTTTATTTCGTTAATTTCTTTTTGCAGAGCATCCATCATTTTTTGCATCATAGCTATTGTTTGTTCACTATCATTTTTATTATTATCAAAGCCACGCTCTTGCATAACTTGTTTATAAAAAGCATTTGTACAAAGAATTTGTGCAACAAGCATAAGCCAGTTTCCAAGTGCATTTTGTTCATTTGCTGTTGTATCATCTATTAGTAAATAACCAACTGTAACAGCACTTAATGAAAATAACTTTGGTGGAATGTTTGGTATTAAATTCATAGTAAAACTCCTCATTAAATTGTATGAAAAATAATTAATATTCTTTATTAAAATATAATATAAGGAATTAATAAAAAAGTTATCACTATTGACTTTATTTGAAATAGACTTTATACTAAAAATATATATAGATTAAAAATATTAATATATATAAATAGAAATCATGGAGGGAAAATATGGAAAAATTATTATTTTCTACTCTTGGATTGATTTTTGGCGCACTACTAACAATATTTGGTGCAGTACTTGTAATGAAGTCAAAAGAAAAGAAATCTGATAATATAATTGAAAAAGCAAAAAAAGAAGCAGAAAAATTAAAAAGAGATACTATCTTAGAAATAAAAGAAGAGCAATATAAATTAAAACAAGATGTAGATAAAGAAGTTAAAGAGAAAAAAATTGAAGTAAAAGATTTAGAAGATAGATTGCAACAAAGAGAAAATAGTATAGATAGAAGAGATCAAATTCTTCAAGATAGAGAAAATTTATTATCAGAAAAAGAAAACAATTTAGTACAAAGACAAAAGGATATTCAGGCGTTAGAAGAGAAAACTGATGAGGTTTTAAAAGAGCAACTTGAAAAACTAGAAAAAATTTCTGGATTTTCTAAAGAAGAAGCAAGAAAAATGGTCATGAAACATGTTGAAGAATCAATGACTAAAGAAATTGCAGCATATATAAAAGACAAGGAAGCAGAAGCAAAACTTGATGTTGATAAAAAGGCAAAAAATTTATTAACACTTGCTATGCAAAAATATGCGTCAGATGTTACAAATGAGGCCACCATATCAGTAATTAATTTACCAAATGATGATATGAAAGGTAGAATCATTGGTAGAGAAGGAAGAAATATAAGAACAATTGAGGCAGTAACAGGTGTTGATTTAATTATTGATGATACACCAGAAACAATAGTACTTTCTAGTTTCGATCCACTTAGAAGAGAGATTGCAAAGGTTACAATTGAAAATTTAATAAAGGATGGAAGAATACATCCAGGTAGAATTGAAGAAATATATGATAAGACATGTAAAGAAATAAATGCAAAAATCATTGAAAAAGGTGAGGAAGCAATATTTGGACTTGGAATATCTAAAATTGATCCTGAACTAGTTGAAATTATTGGTAAATTACATTTTAGAACAAGTTATGGTCAAAATGCGTTACAACATTCTATTGAAGTTGCTAATTTGGCAGGACTTTTAGCTGCAGAAGTTGGAGAAAATGTTTCACTTGCTAAGAGAGCAGGGTTACTTCATGATATAGGTAAGGCAATTGATTTTGAGGCTGAGGGAAGCCATGTAGAAATTGGAGAAAAGATTGCAAAAAAATATGATGAAGATGAAGTCGTAATAAATGCGATTGCATCACACCATGGCGACACTCCTGCAACAAGTGTTATTTCTTCATTAGTTGCAATTGCAGATACAATTAGTGCATCAAGACCTGGTGCTAGAAATGATTCTCTAGAGAATTATGTAAAGAGATTACAACAGTTAGAAGAAATTGCAGATTCATTTGATGGTGTAGAAAAATCATTTGCAATGCAGGCTGGAAGAGATTTAAGAGTTATTGTAAAACCTGAAGAGATGGATGAATTAACATCTATTAAGGTTGCGCGTGATATTAAAGACAGAATTGAAAATGAAATGCAATATCCGGGTACAATAAGAATAACTGTAATAAGAGAAACAAGGGCAGTAGAAGAAGCAAGATAATGCTTCTTTTTTTTTGCATTTAATCATATATTTATGTAGGTGAAAGTATGAAGAATACCATTAATTTTTATTACAATATTTTTTTAGATGAACTTATAAAAAAAGACAATTGCTATTATTTTTATTATGGTGGTGACGAATATTATTTTGTACCATTAAATAGACCATATGATGATGTACAGAGTATATATAAGCTTAATCTTGAAATGAAAAAGAGAAGATGCCTTGTTCATGAACTTGTTTTAAATAAAGATAAAAGTATTATAACTATAGTAAATGGTATTTCATATGTTCTAATTAAGCTTTGTAAGTATAAAAATGATAAGGTATTTTTAAATGACATAAATTATATTCAAAATATGACTGTTAATATAGAATGTGATAAAAGTTTGGTAAGGAATGAGTGGATAAAATTATGGAGTGAAAAAATAGATTATTATGAATATCAGATTAGTCAAGTGGGTAAAAAATATCCATTGTTGTGTGATAGTTTAAGTTATTTTATTGGAATGGGTGAAAATGCTATTAGCTATCTTGTGAATAATTTGGATTTCAAAACTAATGTAAATTTAGTTGTGAGTCATAAAAGAATATATCAAGAAATGGGAAGTTTAAATTTTTATGATCCTTTAAACTTTGTTGTTGATAGTAGAGTAAGGGATGTTGCTGAATTTATAAAGGAGACTTTTTATAATAAAACATTAAATTTGTATGATTTAAAGTCGTATTTTAATATGGCAAATTTAAATAAAAATGAATATATTCTTTTGCTTGGAAGACTTTTATTTCCAACTTATTATTTTGATATTTATGATGATATAATAAATAAAGGTAAAAGTGAAGAACTTGTTGTAAATATAATTGATAGAACTGATGAATATGAATCACTTTTAAATACTATATATAAGTTTATTTTATATGAAAAAAAGGCTCGCTTGGAACCTATTGAGTGGTTACAGGATAAAAATTAATCTCTGTATTCTTCTACCTTTATGACTTCAGGTATTTCTGATGTTAATATTGTTTCTATTGTTTCTGACATGGTTAGGTCAGAATATAAGCAGTTTGCACAGTTACCTACCATTTTTACATATACAGTACCATTTTCAAATTTAACAAATTCTACATCTCCACCATCGTTTATTAAAAATGGTCTAATTTTTTCTATAATTTCATTTATTTGATCTTCAACTTTCATAGTAAACCTCCAAATAAATTATACATATATTTTAAAAAGTAGTAAAGATAATTATAAAAAAAGATATTATATGTTATAATAAAAATGTAAGAGGTGCATTATGTTGTATAAAAAAAATGAAATAATTGAAGTTGAAATTACAGCACTAAAAACTTATGGCGCATTTGCAAAGGTTGATAATGAGTATAGTGGGCTCATACATATATCAGAAATTAATGGCCTTTTTATAAAGGATATAAATGATGTGTTTAAAATTGGTGATAAAAAAAAGGTAAGAATTTTGGAAGTGGATGAAGAAAAAAAACAAATAAAATTAAGTATGATTTTAGATAAAAATGGACAAACAAAAAAAAGAACTGGAAGCGATCGAAGGAGCTAAAGTCGAGTCTGTACAGGATGTCAATAACCTGCAAGCCATAAAGGTAACCTTCGACAATGGTATCCTTTTCGCCACCAATAAGAGCGAACTTAGTCCGGCTTCCAGAGAAGCCTTGACGAAATTCGCCACTTCCCTGAAAAATTCTCCGGATACGGACGTGACCATCTACGGTCATACCGACAATACCGGTACCCGTGCAGTAAACGAACGCATTTCTAAAGAACGTGCAGATGCCGTCGCCAACTTTCTGGTAGGCCAGGGAATCAGCCGTTCCCGTTTGACGACCGAAGGCCTTGCATTCGATCAGCCTGTAGCCGATAACAGCACTGCCGAAGGACGGGCACAGAACCGGAGAGTAGAAATATATATCACGGCGAATGCCGACATGATCAAGAAAGCTGAATCCGGACAACTCAACTAATTCTTTTGAATTTTTAATAAAAAGAAGTGATCCCCAAAGTCAAAAATTTGACTTTGGGTGATTAGTCCAATATAAATCGACAAACCTCCGGCTTCGATCAATAAGTATGAATCAAAACCGGAGGTTTATAATTAAAATTCCCGAAGAACTCGCACCTGTGGCTTGCAAAGCCAGAGAACGTGTCAAAAAAAATTATTCCGACAAAATAGCAGCCAAAGCAATCGAATTCAATTTCGTTTCAACACTATCTCCACGCGAAGACAATACACTCGGAACTTTTGCTCCGACCAGTACTGCTCCCTGTTTAGAATGCCCTAATTTCGTATTGGTTTTATAAAATACATTCCCGGATTCCAGATTGGGAAAAATCAAACAATCCGCATCTCCGGCAACTACCGACTGCATTTTCTTTATTTCGGCAGCTTCTTTATCGACAGCTACATCCAAAGCCATCGGCCCCTCGATTATGCACCCTGGGATCTGTCCCCGCTCTCCCATTTTCGACAAGATGGCAGCATCGACTGTAGACTGCACTTTAGGCAAGACCTGTTCCGTCGGAGCGATCATCGCTACTTTCGGTTTTTCAACTCCCAAAGCTCTCGCAGTAATCGTCACATATTTGATCATAGAAATTTTCTGATTCAAATCAGGACAAGGAATCACAGCCACATCACTAACAGTCAATAATTTATGATAAGACGAGCATTCCATCACCGTTACATGCGACAGAATTGCATTGGGCGCTACCAATCCCCGTTCCTTATTTAAGATCGCCCGCATATATTTATCGGTACTCACCAATCCTTTCATGATAACATCGGCTTCACCGTTTCGGATCATTTCGACAGCCGTTTCAGCTCCCCGGACATCATTCGGTTCATGGACAATTTTAAAACACGATTCATCATAACCGTTTTCTTTACACACTCCTTTGATAGTCTCCGTATCCCCTACCAATATTCCTTCCACCAATCCGGCCTTTACTGCCATATAAACAGCTTCTATAGAATGACTATCATTAGCAAAAGCAACCACTAAACGCTTTTTACGGGTATATCCTTTCAATACCTCATAAATATCGCTGATCTTTTCAATTTTCATAGTTCAAACTGTTATTTAGTTGTAATCTGAAACAAAAATACATATTAAAATTTAAAACCAAAAGATTACTGCACATTTTATTATAATGTGTGCAATTTTCATACCAAACCTGTTTTCTCTTTAAAAAACTTTTTTCTCCAGCTGCTAATCCTGAATCTTTATTATCTTTGTCATCGCATTTACCAGTCTGCAGGTGGCCTTGCTAAAACAAAATATTACAGCCCTTTATTTGATTAAGGTATCCAAGTGGTTTACCTTGATTATGCCTATTATCGTATTATTTTACGAAGAAAATGGATTGGGCTTAAAGGATATCTTCCTTTTAAAAAGTGTCTACTCGATTGTTCTGGTTAGTCTCGACATCCCGACGGGTTATCTGGCCGATGCCTGGGGACGGAAAAATTGTTTGATTACGGGTTGTATCGTCGCTTTCGGAGGCTACATCTGTTATTCGCTATCCTCTACTTTCTATGCATTTTTTATTGCCGAGATCCTGCTGGGAATAGGCCAAAGTTTGGTTTCCGGCGCCGATTCGGCTCTTTTATACGACACGATGCTTCATTACGACCGGGAAAACGAATACCTGAAATATGAAGGTAAAGTAACGATGATCGGGAATTTTTCGGAAGCCTTCGCGGGTATTTTCGGCGGACTGTTAGCCACATTTTCGCTCCGTCTGCCTTTCTACTGTCAGATTTTGATTGCCTTTATCGGTATTCCGGCAGCTTTGACTTTACAGGAATTCAATGTCAAAACCAAAATTGTCAATCCTTTAGCCAATATCTGGAAAATCATTCGATATTCGCTATTTACGAATAAAAGCCTTTGCTACGACATTATGTTCTCCGGCATTATCGGAGCGGCAACCCTGACTATGGCCTGGTTCGTACAACCGGTATTGATGAAAATAGAACTTCCGACCGCGCTTTTCGGTATCGTGTGGACAGTATTGAACCTCACTGTAGGCATAGCTGCCTTATATTCGGACAAACTCAACCGCAAGCTGGGAGAAAACCGGACATATACCCTTATTCTGATACTCATCGCCGGAGGTTATCTGGCCGTCTCTTTCTGCCTGAATTATTTCAGTTTATTTTTATTCTTCCTCTTTTATATCGTACGCGGATTCGCCACTCCTATTCTTAAAGGATATATCAATCGCCAGACCTTCTCGGAGATGCGTGCCACCGTCCTGTCGATCCGGAATTTCATCATCCGCCTGATTTTCGCCACGATGGCTCCTTTTATCGGTTGGTTGAATGACTCGATTTCCCTGGCCTTCGCCCTTCAGATCACCGCCCTTATTATTTTTTTCCCCGGCCTGATATTTCTGATATTACAATGGAATAAAAGTAAGTGTAAATCAACACACGACTTGTTCATTTTAACCTTGATTTAAGCGTACAATGCCCCTTTTTTGAAATAGTTGCGTTATCAATAGAGATAGAATAATGGCAACCACATGTTGACATATAGTTTAAGGACTTTTTATGATGATGTTACTGACTAATGATTTTTTTGTACAAATTCCATAAATTACTACCGGGTGTAGGTTTGCCGATTAGCAACACTTTATTGTTTTCGTCCAATAAAAAAGTCTGATAGAATACATGTTGTGGTAATTTATTCTGCTTATTACATTCTCCCTTATAATCATAAAAAATAGGATAACTGAACTTGTTTATTTCCAGATAGGTCTCGAACTCTTCATAATTCTTTAAATGAGCATAGAATAGAAAAGCGACATCGTAATTCAGACTATCCGCTTCATGGATTAACTGTTTCCAAGCCAATGCTCCGAAATTGCAAGCCGTACAGCCTAATGTATCAATGTAAGTGAATATTTTATATTTTTTTGTCGTCAAAACCGGATACAGTGTGTCACAACAAATACCTTTATCAGGTAGTCTGGTAGGTAAAATAATTTGACGATTATGCCATTCCAATGCAATTTTTCGATATTTTTGTGTGTTCTTATCAAAGAAATTGCATGACATAATTACGATACAGATGAATGTTGTAATGACATATTTAATCATAATTTATCAAAATATTTGGATAAATCATATTTGTATAATTTTTCGTCACTAGTCAGACCATACAGGCATTTGTATTTTTCATCTACTGCAAAACACATGATGTTCTCTGAAATAATGATGTTAGCAATGGGATTTGCGTCCCAATTATAAATGTGAATTTCTTCATTACCAGTATGGTATTGTCGTTTTTCTTCCGGTTGGTTTACATAAAGAGCATATAAATATCGGTCTGTACTATTTTCACACGAGTAATATAATATGCGGGCAGAAGGTTCCATTGTTGCGGCTTTGTTTATAGAAATACCTTTACCGTATATCGTGAAAGGTCTTAATTCCGAAAAATCAGAATTGAAAATACAAATGTAATTGTTGTTCCAACCGACTAAAGCTATTTTACTGCGGTCTGGTTTTATGCAAGTATTCATCGCAACTATTTCTAATTTTTGTGTAGGAAAATTGCGAGAAAAAATTTTATGTCTATGTACTTCTTGATGATGTGTTAAGTTATAAGAAATATAGTACATATTATTGGAGGAATATTGAAATCCTACTAATTCATTATTATTACTTGTAGTGTACCATGTTCCGCTAGATAAAATTCCTTTAGACATTATAACAGAGTCTATGACTGTATGGCCTTCCTTTACGGATTGGCTAATGTTCCAGCAATATTTTATAAATCCATTATTTAACCATGTTTTTATTATTCCATCCTCAGTTTCATGGCATTTATCATGTACGAGCGCATAGAATTCGTTAGCACCTCTCCCTTCTGGTAAAAACTTTCCTAATTTTTTTAAATTAGATGTACTATAAACCAAATAATAATAATCATGATTCATCGGAGTATAGGCAATGAGAAAAGTATCTATTACCATAATGTCAACAATTCCTAACGCCTCCAATTTTTGCTCCTCTCCTTTTAAAGTAATCGTCTGAGGAAAACTATTAACTGTAGATGTTTCCTTTTCAAAAATAGATTTGTTTTCACATGAAAATAAAATACTAAAAACAAGAACTCTATATATATATTTCATAAGTATTAAATTGCTTAAATCAGAATATAATATACCTCGTATGCTTTGCAGATAAGTATAATGTTACTTTTTTAATAACCGAAATAAGAGAATACCTAACAAATTTAGGCATTCTCTTAACGCTATTGAGCATTTGTACAATAACCTTCAGAAGAGCCTGATTGACTTCATTATGTCCGTTCTTGATGTCTGCCAACAGGTCGGGCATATGTTTTTGTGCGAAGTCAAGCAAGAGGGATGCAATGGCATTGTTGCCGTATGCGTTCTTGAAATTAGCAATTAGAAAATCCCTGCGAATAATCGCTTTCTGCTTGCTCGTGAGGTTGGCAATGATGTTTATCTTTTCTTCATCTGTAAGGTAGGAATAAGGCTTTTTTTCCTCGATACCTACCGCTTCGAAATGCTCTTTGCGGAGGGATGATAGCAAGAAGAAATAAATCATCTTGTCCTCGTCTTGCCCAAACTTGCAATCGGACATATCAACCTCCAAAATCTGTTTTTTTGTGTCCTCTACAGTCTTTTCAAGGGCAATTTCCTTGTTGCGTTTGTCTTGCTTTTCCAACTTCTCTACCGGTGAAAGCGTCTGCTCCTGTTTTGTGTCATTGGTAGTACAGGTAACTTTCGGAACATAACAGAGTACGATGTCCTTGCTCTCAATACGGAAATAAAGGATGATTTCACCTGCTTCACTTCGGGTACGGATTTCTTCGCATTCTTCCGTGTAATCGTTCAAATCCTGTTCGAACTCGCTCTGTGCCTGTTCGTATTCTTCGGTGGTGTCGTACTCATCTTTTCGGGGTGCTTCGGGCTGTTCGGGATATGCCTTTGCATAATAGTTAAGGCTTTCCACTTCGTAACCCATGGCGGTAAGACGTTCTACTACGGCTTCATTGCTGTTGAAACTTTCATAGCAGAGGGATACCTCAGGGCGTTCTTCCATAAGGCGCACGGCTTTCTCCGTGAGATATGCTGCATTCATTTCAGCAAGGCAAGTACGATTGGCGCAATTTCCGCAACCACCCTCGCAAAATAACATCATATTATTTGTATTGTGAGGACACGACAGACAGAGGGTCTTGTCAAATGCGTATCGCTCCAAGTCGGTGGTATATTGCCGTTCGATGTTCCGTGCAACATCAGAGGCTTTCATTCCTCGCCAACTATTGTACTGCACCCCCTCTTTAAGATGCTTGTTGTACACCTCTTTCTGAATATCTTCCCCATAACGGCAAATTTCGCTCGCTACGCTGATTGTGATTTCGTCCTGTTCCAAAAGCTGTGCGATTTCGGGCATTAAGGAAACGAATTTAAGGCGTGTGCGGATATAGCTTTCGTTTTTACCGAACTGCACCGCCAAAGACTGCACATCGTGGCGACCACTATCAATGAGCTTTTGGTAGGCATTTGCTTCCTCTATCGGGGTAACATCCTTGCGCTGGAGGTTTTCAGTTACCGCCATTTCTTCGGCAACTTCGTCTGAAATTTCCATAACGACAGCCGGAATGTCTTCCAATCCTGCCATGAGGGAGGCACGATATCGGCGTTCTCCAAAAACAATCTCAAAGCGGTTGTCTTCTATTGGGCGTACTCCAATAGGCTGTAACACACCCTGCTGACGAATACTCTCGGAAAGTTCTGCAAGGCTCGCTTCGTCAAAATTCTTACGTGGGTTGTAATTGCTCGGCTGCACGTTTGCCAATGCTATCATTGTGATGTTTTTCTCTACTGATTGAATTGCTGTTGCTTCCATAATCATAAAAATTTAATTGGTTTTAATATTTAATTTCTTATTTTCCCTTTGTTCGGTTCTCTTTTCTGCCTGAACCGCTTGGGATTTACAGATGCTTTACAAGGACTGACGAATAAGCGATTTCCGACGCTTTTTCCGGAAAATTACTCTTTCGCAGAAAGGAAGAATTTTATAGGAAATGCACTTCAAAGCGACGGAATCAAGCGCGGCAGTCCACCTTTGCGTCTGGAAAACCAACCGGCGATGGCAGAAATGGACCGGATGAGTGGCATTAAAAGAATATAGAAAAGGAAGAATACGCTGAAAGGCGGATGGTAAAACGGATGGAACTATAAAGGGATGATTAACGATACAACGGGACAAGCGGAAGGACGTAAGACCAGACGGTGTAAAACAGGAATGGAACTTACCAGATAAAAATCCTTTGAGCCATTTCGCTAAATAAATCTGTATCAATTGCCTGTTTTACCAGAAATTTGCATTATTTTTGCAGTAACGAAACAGCCGTTTCGGAAACAGCCGTTTCGGAAACAGCAATAAAAAAGGATAAGGATATGAGATTTTTTGACAGGACAGAAGAAATAGCCTCTCTTCGCAAGATTCGCGAAATGGCCAAAAACAATGCTCAGTTTACAGTGGTAACGGGACGTCGCCGTATCGGTAAGACATCACTCGTGTGGAAGGCATACGAGGACGAACCGATTCTCTATTTCTTTGTTGCCCGGAAAGCCGAAGGCGATTTGTGTGAGGACTACCGGCTTGAAATAGAGAACAAGTTGGGGGTCCCAACCATGGGGCGGGCCGAGCACTTTACCGATGTGTTCGAGTACCTGATGAAACTTTCGGCAGAACGTCCCATCACACTCTTTATCGACGAGTTCCAGGAGTTTTTCCGTGTGAACAAATCGGTGTTCAGCGATATGCAGCGCATCTGGGATCTATACAGCCCGAAGTCCCGTATTAACCTGATTGTCTGTGGTTCGATTTATTCCATGATGACAAAGATATTCAAGGATAAGAAAGAGCCGTTGTATAACCGGCAGTCGCGCTTTATGACTGTGCGTCCGTTTACCCCAACTGTTCTGAAAGATATTCTTTCGGAATACAATCCCGGCTACACGGCGGAAGATCTGCTGGCCTTGTACGCTTTCACGGGCGGTGTGGCGAAGTATGTACAACTACTCGTGGATGCAGGAGCAACAACTAAAACGGCTATGCTCGACCAGATAATAAAGGCCGACTCCATATTTTTGGGCGAGGGTAAAGCGATTCTTATCGAAGAGTTCGGCAAGGATTACGGAATCTATTTCTCCATACTATCGGCCATTGCACGAGGAAAAACATCCCGTTCGGAAATTGAAAACGTGGTAGGCAAGGAAATCGGCGGCTATCTTACCAAGCTGGAGAAAGAATACGAAATCATATCGAAGAAACAACCGTTGTTCGAGAAGAGTTCCGCCAAGAATGTCCGGTATGTCATCGAGGATAATTTTTTCACGTTCTGGTTCCGCTTCATCTACAAGTACAGCTATATGCTGGAGATAGAGAACTATGGAAGTGTGAAGATGATTATAGGTCGGGATTATGAAACTTTCAGCGGTCTGATGCTTGAACGTTACTTTAAACGTGTACTGATAGAACGGCAAGTCTATACGCGTATCGGAGGCTGGTGGGACCGCAAGGGTGAGAACGAAATAGACATAGTAGCTGAAAACGAACTGGACGATACGGCGACATTTTTCGAAGTCAAACGCAAGGCCGAAAATATCGACATGGAAAAACTGGAAGCGAAAGCAGCCGCTTTCATGCGTGCAACGGGAGAGTTCAAAGGTTATTCCCTGTCATACAAAGGGTTGTCAATGACTGATATGTAGCAATACATATCGGCATAACGTACTAACAGAAGTCACAGATTTAAAAGAACGGTAAGCGAGGGACATACCCTCACTTACCGTTTTTTTCCAAATACTCCTTCATCGCCTCATTTACAATGTCTCTCAATGACATATTCTTCTCAATAGCAAGGAATTTCATACGCGTATGAACACTCTTGTCGATAACGAAATTGCAATGTACCGCAGGCTCTTTTTCAGTTTTAAGTGGTGTGGCTTCCTTCTTTTGCGGAGATTTCTTCGTGGATGACAGCAATCCGTCCAATCCGCTTTTCATACTGTCTTTCAATAAATCACTCTTGCCCATATTGTCTTATTTTAATTTCAAAACCTCTTGTGCTAAAGCCATATAATCTTTGGCTCCATTGCAGTTCTTATTGTACTCAAAGACGTTCTTTCCCTTTATAGGAGCTTCGGCCAGTGCCACATTGTCCCGTACAATCGTTTTGAACACTTTGTCACAGAAAGAGTCATTGATAATTTCAGCTACGCTCTTGTTGAGTGTCTTGCGCTTGTCAAACTGGGTAATAACAATGCCACCAATACTCAGGTTCGGGTTCAGGCGTTCCTTGACAATCTCAATTACGCTTGTAATCTTCGCCATTCCGCGCATGGCGAGGAATTGTGCCTGCACCGGAATAATCAGAAAGTCCGCTGTGGTAAGGGCATTGAGTGTCAGCAAGCCCAGTGAAGGTGGACAGTCAATCAGGATGTAGTCAAACTTCCGACTGTCAAGCAATTTCGCAATCAGGCCTTTCAGTATCAACTCACGTCCCGGCTCGTTTATCAGTTCGGATTCTGCCGCCGACAGGTCGAGACAGGACGGCACAACAGCAAGTCCGTTCTCCAGTTCGATAACCGGTAAGGGATATTCACCTCTCATTGCCCCATACACCGTTTGTTCTTCCTCAATGGAGAGACCACACGATTCTGTAAGATTTGCCTGCCCGTCCATGTCGATAGCCAGTACACGCTTTTTCTTCTGTCGCAAAGCAGCGGCAAGATTGATGGTGGTAGTTGTCTTGCCAACCCCACCCTTATGATTCAAAACAGCTATAATTTTTGCCATAACTTGATGTCTTTATATGCAATACAAAGATAATACTATTTTTAGTAAATACTATAATTAGTATATACTATTTTGCCAAAAAGAGTATTTTAGTATTATAGCATTTACTACTATACTAAAATACTAATAAACTAAATGTAGTAAATACTACTTTCAGTAATAGGTAACTCACTAACTTCCTACTTTACTATAATTAGTAACTACTACATTTAGTATATATTGTTTATCAACACTATATGCACATCATCAGAACGGTAAGTCTTCCTTGTTCTCTTGTGGCATAGCTACCGATGGTACAGGTACATCGCTTGTGGTATCCGTCTGACTACCTGCTTCTGAAGTTGCTTCCTCCCGCTTTCCGGTATTGATGAACTCCAATGCGTCTGCCGTAATGGATAGTTGAATCTGACAGTTTTCATCCTTATCCTTCCACAGTGAAGCTGAAAGTGTCCCTTCAATGAGCAGTAACCGTCCTTTGGTCAGGTATTCGGATAGTCGAATGTGGTTCTCTTTCTTACTCCGTACCCTTACCCAAGTAGTGACGCTGTTTCCATGTGAATAGTCATCTACCGCCATATCAAATGCGATGAATGAACCGTGTGTTCCAGTAATAACCTGGCAATCCTTGCCAATGCGACCAATTGTGTGAACGTATAACATAATAAATTCTTTTTGTGGCAGGTGGTTAGTCCTACCGTTACCTTAGTTTATAATATTTTTTATTTTCCCTCTATTCGGCCTGTTTGCGACCTCCGGGATGATTTTTTCTGCATCCAAAGGTGGCAGGAACAATCTGGCAAGGCTGAAGAGGAAAAATACGCTCACCAGCGGAGAGGAAGATTTTTGCACTTCACTCGCAGCAGAATGCCGGCATTGACACGACTGGGACTGGCGATTACCTTTGCGGAAAAATTCAATCCACGGCAGGTTGCACGGCAGCAGAAAGCGATAAATGGAAGTATATAAAAAGGGAATAGAAAAACGCTAAAGCAGGGAATAATAAAACAGGAGAACGGACATGCAGGACTAAGCTCCAAAGACTACCTTGAAACTGTGAATAGTGATATAGTTATATCATTATCCGCAATTTCAAGTCTGTTCGTGTACCCTTTGAAAAATAACTTGACGCACTTTATGTAACACGCTAAACAAAGTGTGTCAGATTTTTCTTGTAGCAAGCTGTCGGTCCTTATACAAAGGGATATATAGAAAAAAATTATAAAAGAGCCTACAACAGCTAACGTCAAATATCCCTTGCTCCAATGATTTGATTAAACTATTAAGTCCATAATCACTTATATGTACTTTTTAGACTCTTTTGAAAGCTCTCGTGAATTTCTATGGTTATTTTGAAAGCAGTATTCTCAAGTCATTTTTATTGATACCCATGTATTTACATATTTTAAACTCACTTATGCCGTCAGATAGCATTTCTTGAGCTGCTTTTCTATTCCTTTCATACGCTTCCAGTTTGTCAAAAATGGCATCTGTCAGAAAGTCTATCCATTCAAAAAAGACCTTTTCCCCTTCCTGAGTATTAAAATCTATTGTACAGGTTTTCGCACACCTCCTATGAAGTATCAGATAATAAATTCCTCCAATCAGATTTGCCATAATAGCTTTAATATTGATTTTCGCCGGTCTAAACAGATTGTCATAAAACGCAATCAAATTTAGATTCATAATATCCCGTGTTTCTGCTGTTCTCTTTGTCGTTTTATTGATAACCGACATTTCATAAAGCAACAACTTTTGCATTACAGTGTTATCAGACAAGCTCCTATAAAGGGTCTTGAATGTTTCCGCAAAAAACTTTTTAGGTCCCAATATGTTCAGGCTGGAAACGTCAATAGCATCATTGATCCAGAAATCATACTGCTTAGCAAGCCTGTCGTAAAGGTTTTCCATTGAGCCGTATCTTCTATAAAACACATTGGCTTCTATGTTTGCAGTTTTCATCAATGCACTCAAATTGACATTGCCAAAACCATATTCAGCTACAAGCTTTTCAAGTTCAGATATTACATCCTTGTCTATTTGTTCATTTGTCCTCCTATTTCGAGCTTTCTTTTCTTTCTGTTTCACTATTATATAGTATGTTATAAAAATAAATCTGTAAAAATCAGTAAAAGGAAATATTTTTATTTTAGCTTTCGATAAACTTCTTCTTTTCTGAATTGACGATAATACCCCAAGGTAGGCTGTATGTATTTATACAGCTATTCCATTCTCTTTTAATTTGTTTTGAAATAGAGCAATTGGGACTGTTGCAAATATACATTTTTATGCTTTACAAACAATAGACAGAATATAAAAACTACGTTTACCAATAAATTTGCATTTCAATAATAGACGTATTAATTTACTTATTTATTGCTATATTATGGGAAAAATCTCCAATTTGAAAAAAGAACACTTACTACACGAAGAAGACTTGCTGCACATCTACATCAAATCCCTGATAGTTTCCGGTTGCGATAAGAGAAGTCAATTTAAATGAGACCCTAATGATTTCATATAAAGAAAACTTCATGTTAGATTATTCATATGAGAATTATAAGAATAAAGAAGCATTATATCAACTAATATAACTAATATGGTAGTCAACAAGAAAATAAAAAAAATATTTTTATATTTTTTTCTTTGTGGAACAGACATCAGTCTAAAGCCATGTTCCAATTTTTGATATTTTTTCTCATCATATATTTTTAAATTGATAAAAGATAATATTATCAACAATATAAGCATGGGAATAGCTATAGGTTCTGGTTTGTCATATATGCAAAGTTGAACTTGCTCATCAAATAGAGTCAACAAAATAGAAACAAAAAGCAACACATAAGAAAATTGACATACCGTAACAACTACAAAAGAACGGTCAGGAAATCCCTTTGACGGTACAGTAGTCCAAATCCAATAAAATATATTATCGAAAAATGAAACTCCATTTTTTTCTTTGAAAGAGGATGTATTACGTTTTATATTCATTGTGTTATGGCATCATTTTCCTTGTCTTAATATATGTTTTTTATGATTGGGCCTGACTCTCATTGGTTCACAATAATAAGGACGGTCAACTCTTGTTGCATCTGCGGGAGTAATAGT